>LUMQ01000570.1_pt1 | contig 9877 bp, 7 predicted proteins | sample 729621 | NCBI WGS metagenome assembly LUMQ01 (sample SAMN03860259, study PRJNA289734) | marine metagenome | biome: seawater column; feature: ocean; material: water; isolation source: Red Sea water column Station 12 - depth 25m | place: Saudi Arabia: Red Sea | collected 2011-10-15 | depth 25 m | reverse complement strand
GATAGATTCAGGTGTTGACGGTGTTGAGTTTGTAGCTGTAAATACTGATGCTCAGGATTTAAAGACCAGCAAATCAAAAACAAGAATTCAAATTGGACTGAACTTAACCAAGGGTTTAGGTGCTGGCGCAAAACATGAAATAGGTCAAGCAGCAGCAGGTGAATCTTTGAATGATATTGTTGATATTCTAAAAGGTGCAAACATGGTTTTTATAACTGCTGGAATGGGTGGGGGCACTGGCACTGGTGCTGCTCATGTAATTGCAAGAGCAGCAAAAGAACTCAATATTTTAACGGTTGGTGTGGTAACATTACCATTTTTATATGAAGCACCATCAAGAATGCGAAGAGCACAACAAGGATTAGATGAACTAAGAAAACATGTTGATACTATAATTGTGATACCAAATCAAAATTTATTTAAAATTGCTAATGAGCAAACGACTTATAAAGAGTCATTCCAATTATCTAATAGTATTTTAAGACATGGAGTTCAAAGTGTAACTGATCTCATGGTTAAAGATGGATTAGTAAATTTAGATTTCGCAGATGTAGAGACAGTCATGTCTTCAATGGGTAAAGCGATGATGGGAACAGGAGAAGCTGAAGGTGAAAATAGAGCTGAGAAAGCAACTGAATTAGCTTTGAATAATCCACTTATTGATGACTATTCTTTAAAAGGTGCCAAAGGACTGCTGATAAACATTACAGGTGGGGAAGATCTAAAACTTTTTGAGGTAGATGAAATTGTAAATAAGATAAGATCAGAAGTTGATCCAGAAGCTGAAATAATAAATGGTTCAATTATTGATCCAGCTTTAGATGGAAAAATTCGAGTATCAATAGTTGCAACTGCATTAGATGGTCAACAATCCGACTCTAAATCTGTTATCAATATGGTTCATAGAATTCAAAACAGAAATCCTGGATATTCAGATTTTACAACAAGCAATGGTGTTACTTCATTTAACTTTTCAAATGCAAGTTCTAATCCAGTGTCTGATGGTGCAAATGCTCTAAAGTTAGAAAATGAAGTTGTATCAGAAAATATTAATAATAATGAGAGTGTTGATGAGGTAAATCATCAGTATCACGAAGAATTTTTAAAAAATCAAGAAGCTGAAAATATTGTAGAAAACATTTCAGAGGACAATGATACTTCTTTTTCAGAAGAAGCATTAAGCTCGTCTGATACTGAAGAATCTACAAATGATTTAAAGGAATTTGGTGTGGATACAGATGAACCAGATCTATTTAATACAGAAAATCAAGCTTCAACATCTGAAGATTTGCTTGGATCATCAGATGAAGATCAAGAAGAGGATGATTTAGAAATACCTGCATTTTTACGAAGACAAAAAAATTAATGGTCTTCGAAAAAATAAATGGAAGCCACCATGGTATCGGATGCTCCAAAACATTATCCGGTATTGCTTAATGAAATAATTAGCATTATTACCCCTCAACATGGTGGCACATTTATTGATTGTACTTTTGGTCAAGGTGGTTACACAAAAAAAATTTTAAGTTATAAAGATACTCAGGTAATTGCAATTGATAGAGATATAGAAAGTAAAAAAATTGCGGATAAAATTTCTGAAAAGTTCCCAAACAGATTTATTTTCAAACATAAAAAGTTTAGTCAATTAGACAACCTCAAACTTAAAAATGAAAAAATCAGAGGGATACTCTTTGATTTAGGTTATTCTTTTACTCAAATCAAAGATCCAAAAAAAGGTTTATCATTTAATTCTGTTGGAGATCTAAATATGCAGATGGGTTTAAATAATTTTTCCGCAAGTGATGCAATAAATAATCTGGATGTTCATGAACTAGAGAAAATTTTTAAATTTTTTGGTGAAGAACTAGAAGCCAAAAGAATTGCTTTTAATATTGTTAAAGAAAGAAAGACAAAAAAAATTGATACAAAAAAATTAGTCGAATTGGTAGAAAAATCAAAAAAAAGAAAAAGTTTTAAGACAAACAACTCCACAAAAACTTTTCAAGCTCTTAGAATTTTTGTCAATAAAGAAATTAGTGAATTAATATATGGTTTAATTGCAGCTACAAAAGTATTAAAAAAAAATGGTATATTGGCAGTTGTAACTTTCCATTCACTAGAGGATAAAATTGTAAAATATTTTTTTAAAAGTTTATCTGAAAAAAAAAGTATATCCCGGTATATGCCAAATATAAATCAACCTGAAACATTATTTAGTATGGTTGAAAAAAAACCAATTACACCATCAGCTAAAGAATTAAGAGAAAATACTCCATCAAGATCAGCAAAACTCAGATACGTAATAAAGAAAAATGATTTTTATAATTTTGAGACAGATATAGCTCAAAAATTCAAAACACTTTTAGATATTGAGAACTTTGGTGAAAAATTATGAAAAAATTTTTTGTTACACTCTTTGTATTTTCTTTAATTTTCTCAACGGCAATAGTTAAAAATTCAACAAAAAGGATTGATGATGAAATATTTGTCTTAAAAGAAAACATCAGAGATTTAAAAAAAAATTTTGAAAATACTAGATTGGAATTTGATTATTTGAGTTCTACTGAAAAATTACTTCAGTTTCAAAATCTTTACTTTGACAATGAATTAATAAAATTTGATATCCAAGAAATTCAAACAATTACTAGAAAAAATAATGAAATCGAAATAGGTCAATTAAGTTTTAATAAAAATGAGTAATAAAAATTCACAAATTATTTTAGAGGATAATCGTAATGATTTTTCTTTTAAAAAAAATAAGTCTAATATTAATATTTCATTTAATAGGGTTTCATTTATTTTTTTTATCTTTTTTATAATTTTTATAATTTTTTCTATACACTTAGTACATCTTGGCTCTAGAGATTCCAAAAAAGTAATAAATGAAAATTTGACTAGTACTTCCAATAAACTTTATAGAGCAGACATAATTGATAGAAATGGAAAATACCTAAGTAAGACAGTAAGTTCAATTGATATTGGCATAAGCACTAGAAAAGTTATTGATAAAAAAAAGTTATTAATTAATCTAAAATATATTTTTCCCAATAAAGATTTTGTCAAAATTCAAAATCAATTGAAAAATAAAAAATTTTTTTACTTAGAAAAAAAAATATCTGAAGAAAATTATGAAAAGGTAATGAAACTAGGTGACAAATCAATTCAACCTGAGGAAAAATTAACAAGAATTTATCCTGAAAAAAACTTATTTAGTCATATTCTTGGTCAAATTGATAATGATAATAACGGAGTCTCAGGTCTGGAAAAATCATTAGACAAAATTTTAAGAAATAGTAAAGAACCTATTCAATTAACAGTAGATAAAGACTTACAATTTTTAATCAGAGAAGAGTTAATTAAATTCAACAAAATTTTTAATACCATTGGAAGTGCTGCAATTTTGATGGATGTAAATAATGGTGAAATACTATCTTTAGTTTCTCTTCCTGATTTTGATCCAAATCAGAGAGAGAAAATCTCAGATTCAAATTATATAAATAGAGTCACTAAAGGTGTCTATGAATTTGGATCTGTATTTAAAACTTTCACATTAGCTGCTGCTCTTGATGAAAAAATTATTACTGCTGAAACGGAATATGTTGATTTGCCAAAATCTCTTAAGTGTGCAGGATTTCCGATAAGAGAATACGACAAAAAAATCCCATCCAATCTTACTGCTGAACAAATATTAGTTCGATCTGGCAACATAGGATCTGTTAGAATTGCTCAGCAAGTGGGTGAGGAAAAATTTAAATCATTTTTATCAAAGATTGGTGTTTTAGAAAAAATTGACTTTGATATTGAGGAAGTAGGAAAACCAATACAATTCAATTGGGGAAAATGTCCACTTGCTACAGCATCATTTGGTCATGGCATTACAACTACATTGCTTCAATTAGCAAAAGCTTATTCTATTGTTGTTAATGGGGGTTATCAAATAAAACCAAAGTTGGTCAAAAATAACAACAATGAAAAAAAAGAAAAAATTTTAAGTCAAGACTTATCAAGAGAAATTTTACCAATCTTGAGAAAAATTGTTTCAACAAAAGATGGAACCGCATCACTGGCAAATGTAAATGGATATGAAATTGGTGGTAAAACAGGAACAGCCGAAAAAAGTGCCGATGGAGAGTATTCAAATAAGAAGATTAATTCTTTTGTGTCAGTATTTCCAACATCTAAACCAAAATTTGTTTTAGCCGTTATGTTGGATGAACCAAAAATAAATGAAAACTATATTTATCATTATAGAGATGGATCAAACATAAAGTATAAAGGGACACCTTTTAATACTGCTGGATGGACAACAGTTGAAGCTACGGGTCAAATTGTTGAAAAAATTGGGCCTATTTTAGCCACAAAATATAGTGAATTTAATTTCTAAATGTTACTTAAAGATTATTTCCCAAATATTGGAAAAAAATATGAAAAGACTTTTTTTTCTGACATCTGTTTTGAGAGTTCAAAAGTAAAAAAAGATAATGTCTTTTTTGCAATTAAAGGCACAAATATTGATGGAAATAATTTCATATTAGATGCAATAAACAAAGGCTCAAAAATTATTGTAACTGAAAAGAAAATAACAAAATTTCCAAATGGAGTATTAATTATTCATTCAAAAAATGTGAGAAAATTATTAGCTGAAGTTTCATTTAAAATTTATAATAAAAAACCATCAAATTTAATAGCAATTACAGGAACTAATGGAAAGTCTTCCGTAGCTGATTTTTATTATCAAATATTAAAATTTAATAAAAGAAAAGTTGCATCAATTGGAACTTTGGGTGTTAAATCAAACAACAAATATATCAATTTATCCAATACAACCATCGACCCAATTCAATTGGGGAAGATATTAAATTATCTTAAAAATCAGAAAGTAGATGATGTAATATTGGAAGCTTCAAGTCATGGTTTAAGTCAAAATAGGTTAGATGGTTTAAAATTTAATTCAGGAATATTTACAAATTTATCTCAAGATCATTTAGATTATCACAAAAATTTAAAAGATTATTTAATCGCAAAACTCTATCTTTTTGAGAAACTTCTATCTATTAAAGGCAATGTAATTACTGATGAAAAAATACCTGAATTTAGAAACATAAAAAAAATTGCATTAAAGAGAAATTTAAAGATTTATTCTATAAATAATCCAAAAAATCATTTTAAAATTTTATCTCATTATTTTTTAGGTGAGAAACAAATGTTAATAATCAAATATAAAAACTTAATCAAAAATATTAAGCTCAATCTTATAGGTAAAATACAACTCAAGAACATAATGATGGCAATTATAGCTGCCCAAAAAAGTAATCTAAGTTTAAATAAAATTTTGGCAGTTATTCCAAAAATAAGATCTGTTGAGGGTAGACTAGAAAAAATTGGCAATATTAAAAATAAATCTAAAGTTATCTTGGATTACGCACACACACCAGATGCATTAAAAATATCTCTTCTTTCACTAAGAGAGCAATTTCCTAATAAAAAAATTGTTCTTTTGTTTGGTTGTGGTGGAAATAGAGATCAAAATAAAAGATCAAAAATGGGTAAAATAGCTTCATTATATGCTGATCAAATATATTTGACAGATGATAATCCTAGACTGGAAAATCCTAATAAAATTAGAAAAGATATTAAAAGAGGGATAAATAATAAAAAAATATCAGAAATTTCTGATAGAGCAAAGGCGATTTCTGAAGCGGTTAAAAATTTAACTACAGGCAATATCTTATTAGTTGCTGGCAAGGGTCATGAAAAAATTCAAGAAATTGGTAATCGTAAAATTTATTTTTCAGATAAAAAAATAATTTTAAACGCAATTAAATTAAAAAATTTGAATTTATCGAATAATTTAAAATTAAATCTTATTAAAGAGTCATCTGGTGATAAAAAATTAAATACAAATTTAACTCTGGGACAAGCTAGAATTAATTCAAAAGAAGTTAAAAAAAATGACATTTTTTTCGCTATACGAGGCAGGAAAAATGATGGAAATAAGTTTGTAGAAGAAGCTCTGAAGAAAAAAGCTTCCATAGTAGTTGTAAATAAAGTTAAAAAAAAATTAGATTATAAAAAACAAATAAAAGTAATAGATTCATTGAAATTTTTGACCGAAACATCAACCATTTTCAGAGAGAATATTGATGCAAAGATAATTGCAATAACAGGGAGCTGTGGAAAAACTACACTTAAGGAATTATTAGGCAAAACTTTAAAAAAAATTTCTAAAACAACTATTTCCCCAAAATCTTATAATAACAAATATGGGGTTCCATTAAGCCTTTTTAATTTGAGTAAGAACGATAATTATGGAGTTTTGGAAGTCGGCATGGATAAAAAAGGGGAAATTGATTATTTATCAAAAATTATCAAACCAGACATAAGCGTTATAACTAATATAAATTACGCTCATGCTAAAAATTTTAAGAATATAAAAGATATTGCACTTGCAAAATCTGAAATAATTTCAAATACGAAACCAAATGGTTTTGTGATTTTAAATGCAGATGATAATTTTTTTAGATTACATCAAAAAATAGCTACCAAAAATAATATTAATACAATTTCGTTTGGGATCAAAAATCGTAAATCTGATGTCAAGTTAATAAATATTATTAAAATTAATGATAATTTTAAAATAAATATCAAAGCTAAAGATTTTAACAAAAGTTTTGTGATTTCTAATAATTTTCAAAATAATATTTATAATATTTTAGCTGCTTTAGCGGTAATGAGTATTAATATTGATATTACAAAATTAGATAAAAAAGTTTTTTTTAATTTTACAACTCCCCAAGGGAGAGGAGATTTATCAAGAGTAAAAATAAATAAAAAAAATATAAACCTAATAGATGAAAGTTATAATTCAAATCCTTTATCCCTTAAATCTGCGATATTAAATTATGATAAAGTAAAGAGCAAAAAATTCAAAAAGTATCTCTTACTTGGTGATATGTTAGAACTTGGAACTCATTCTAAAAAACTTCACCAGTCAATTGTTCCAATAATTAATAAAACAAAAATTGATAAAATTTTCTTAAAGGGAAACTATATAAGTCAAATATTCAAAAAGATTGTAAAATCAAAAAGAGGTAAAGTTTTTAGAACCAACTCTCAAATGATTAAATTTATTAAAAATGATTTGAATAATAACGATTATTTAATGGTTAAAGCCTCAAATGCGACAGGTTTTAATAAGATGATAAATGATTTAAAAGGAATTAAGTAGATGCTTTATCAATTTTTATTAAACTATGTAGATACGTTTGGATTTTTGAATGTTTTTAAATACTTAACTTTCAGAACTGGTTTATCTGTTTTCACATCACTCATAATAGTTTTAATAATTGGAGGGCCGTTTATAAAATTCTTCTCAAATCAAAAAATTTTAAATCCTATAAGAGATGACGGACCTGAAGATCATATAATTAAAAAAATTGGTACACCAACTATGGGTGGATTAATTATTCTATTAGGTTTACTCACATCAGTAATTTTGTGGGCAGACTTATCAAATATTAATATTTTGTTTTGTGTGTACGTTGCTGTTTCATTTGGACTTTTAGGAGCATTTGATGATTATAAAAAGATTAAGTATAGTAACTCTTCAGGAATTTCATCTAAATTAAAAATAATTTTACAAATTGTATTATCAATTATTGGTGTTGTTATTTATGTAAATTTTATAGATTACCAAAATATAACTAATTTATATTTTCCATTTTTTAAAAACTTAATCATTAATCTTGGTTGGTTTTTTATTCCTTTTGCAATATTTGTAATTATTGGTTCATCTAATGCTGTTAATTTGACAGATGGTTTAGATGGTTTGGCAACTGTTCCAGTAATTTTGGTGGCAGCATGCTTTGCATTTATTAGTTATGTAACTGGTAATATTGTATTTTCAGATTATCTACAAATTCCTTACATAGAGGGAACTGGAGAGGTAGCAATATTTTGTGGAGCTATAATAGGTTCATGTCTTGGATTTTTATGGTTTAACGCACCTCCAGCTAAAATTTTTATGGGCGATACTGGTTCATTGTCTTTAGGAGGGTCTTTAGGAGCTGTTGGAATAATAACAAAACATGAAATAGTTTTAGCAATTACCGGAGGTCTTTTTGTATTAGAAGCGGTTTCTGTGATGGTTCAAGTTATTTCATTTAAACTTACAGGAAAAAGAATTTTTAAGATGGCTCCTATCCACCATCACTTTGAGAAAAAAGGTTGGCCAGAGTCGACTGTTGTAATAAGGTTTTGGATCATTTCTATAATTCTTGCAATGATAGGATTAGCTACTTTAAAATTGAGATGAAAAAAAAAATTGAAAATATTTTTTTGAAAAAAAAAATATTAATCTATGGTCTTGGAAAAAGTGGAATATCATCTTTTAGATTTTTAAGAAATAAAGCTGATATTTATCTATTTGATGATTTAAAAAACACACACCCAAAACAAATTTCTAAATTAAAATTATTAAAAATAAAATTTGATATAATCATTATTAGCCCAGGTATCAATATTTTTAATTGTAAATTATCTAAATTTCTAAAACTTAATAAGAAAAAAATTTATACAGATTTAGATGTATTTTTTACTTTTTTTAAAAATAAATGCATTACTATTACAGGTACCAATGGAAAATCTACTACTGCTAAAATTTTATATGAAGTTTTAAAAGATCAAAAAAAAGATGTGAGACTTATTGGAAACATTGGCAACCCTCCATTGAATGAAAAAAAAATATCAAAAAATACAATTTTCGTGATAGAGGCATCTTCTTACCAGCTAGATTACAGTCAGTTATTTAGTTCAAAATATTCAATAATCTTGAATATTAAACCTGATCATCTTGAAAGACATAAAACTCTTCAAAATTATGTTGATGCAAAATTTAAACTTTTAGATTCTCAATCCAAAAGTTGTTTAGCATTTGTAAAAAGAGATGACGTACTAATTTCGAGAAAAAAAAAGCCTCCAACATATTATGGTTATTGGGTGGTATTTATAAAAAAGGTGACAAATTAGAATTAAAAAAAAAAGATTTAAGTAATGTTACCGCTTTTATTTATGGAGAAAATAAAAATTTTTTTATCAAACAGCTTAGAAGTAAAGTAAAATTTAAGAATTATCTAAATTTAGAAGACGCAGTGAAAAACGTTTTTTCTATAATCAAAACAAAAAGATCTATTAAATATACGATATTATTTAGCCCTTGTGCAGCGTCGTTTGATAGTTTTAAAAACTTCGAAGAAAGAGGTTTATATTTTAATCGATTAGTAAAAAGATTTATGTATGGAAAATAAGAATACTTTATTTGGTATCTATTATGATTGGTGGAAAAATATTGATAAGTTTCTTTTTTCCCTGATTGTTTTATTATTTTTAACAGGTCTATTTTTTTCCTTAGTTTCCACATCATTAATTGCCTCTGATAAATTAGATACAAATGATTACCAATTTTTTTTTAAACATTTAGTTTTTATTTTGTTAGGGATGATTATAATTTTTTTATTATCTTCAATTAAAAAAGAACAACTTCTAAAATATTCTTCTCTATTCTTTTTTTTATCATTAATATTTTTAATTTTAGTGCCTATAATTGGGGTAGAGGTTAAGGGTTCAAAAAGATGGATAGATCTATACTTTCTGCCTAGATTTCAACCGATAGAGTTAGTAAAGCCATTTCTTATCATTTTTATAAGTTTGATATTGTGTAGCCAAAAATTTAGCAACATTTATTTAAAGTATTTATTTTCTTTTATAATAACTTTAGGTATTGCCTTATTATTATCATTACAGCCAGATATAGGACAAACTCTTTTAGTTTTTTTTAGTTGGTCAGTTTTAATATTTACCTCGGGTGTAAGTATATTTT
>LUMQ01001736.1_pt1 | contig 9881 bp, 20 predicted proteins | sample 729621 | NCBI WGS metagenome assembly LUMQ01 (sample SAMN03860259, study PRJNA289734) | marine metagenome | biome: seawater column; feature: ocean; material: water; isolation source: Red Sea water column Station 12 - depth 25m | place: Saudi Arabia: Red Sea | collected 2011-10-15 | depth 25 m | reverse complement strand
GTATAGTAATCCAGAAGCTAAAATACATTTAGATACTGATATTAAAAAGATGTCAAAACATTTAGGTAAGGCTTCACAACAATGTATAAAAATAATGATGGATGGTGTAAAGGGTGGTAGATATGATGCCTTGGATATACAAAGAGGAATAGAATTTGGTCCTTGGAATAGGACACATGAAGGGGAAAGACCATTCATGAAGATGTTATGGAGAAAAGTTCGAGATGGTTTTAGGAGATATTCTAAAAATAAAAAGTTGAGAAGATAATGATTAAGTTGAAAGAAATATTTGAGGGTTTGATAGAAGACAACACCTGTATTTTTTGTAAAGAGATTGTTGATGAAGATTTAAGGAAGTGGTTTGGAAAAGGTGGCAGAGGTGGTGTCGGTGGTGGTGGATGGGATAGATACTCATCTACAGGAGAAAGATTAGGTAAATGTGGTGGCGGTAAAGAGGGTGAAGCATATGCTGCTTGTTTATCAAAATCAAAAGCTAGAAAGCTTGGTAAAAAAGGTATTGCTGCTTTTGTAAAAAGAAAAAGAGCTGCCCAGAAAAAAGGTGGTGATCCGAAAAAAGGTGGTGAGAGAACAAAAGGACAAAAGACTATAAAAGTCAAAACAGGAACATAATGTCTTTACCTTGTGGATATAAAAGTAATACTGAGACTGTGGCTCAATATAGAAAGAGGTGTGGTCCTCGTCCTTTGGGTATGATAGGTAAAGTTCACGAAGAACCAAGAAAACCTCGTAAGAAAGGTCAACCAGCAGGTTCAAAGAAACATTCAGATTTGTATACAGATGAGAATCCAAAGGGAACAATACACGGACTAAAGTTTGCTACCGTAAAGGATGCTCAAAAGTCAGTTAGTAAAATAAAGAGTAGTGGTAGAACTCACGCTCATAAAATACAGGCTGCTATCGCTATGGAACAAAGGGCAAAAGCAGCTGGTAAGAAAAGTGCCGCTGGTGTGTATAGAAAATTTATTAACCAAATGAAGAAGAAGACTAAACAAAGAAATGAGGGTTGGTCAGACAAGTATAAGAGAAGTATTGATTGTAATAACCCAAAAGGATTTAGTCAAAAGGCACATTGTGCTGGAAGAAAGAAGAAGGAGAATGTAATGAGTTCAAAGTTAGAAGAGTTAGTAGGTAAAAGACTCACAGAAGAACAGTTCGATGAAGCTGCAGGTAAGAAAGATGCCTGTTACTATAAGGTTAAGGCTCGTTACGATGTATGGCCGTCAGCTTATGCCAGTGGTGCTTTGGTAAAGTGTAGAAAAGTCGGTGCTAAGAATTGGGGAAACAAATCTAAGAAAGAAGGTGTGAATGAAGCTGGTATGGAATTAAATAAACTCAAAGACGCTATCAAAATGTTTCAAAAGAAAATTGAGAAACAAGGTAGAGTTACTAATGCTAGAGATGAAGAACACTTATCCAACTTAATTAAACTTTACAAACAAATGGGTGGTAAAGGTGTAAAAGAAGGTTTGGGAGATAAAATGTCTAAGAAACTTAAAAAACATAAAGGCACTAAAATCAAACCAATTAAACTCAGAAGTAAATCAGGTATGGGTAAGATAAGTCATCTTGGTATAGAGTCTGTAGATGAAGCAAGAGGAACCTGTTGGGTAGGATACCAACAAAAGGGGATGAAGGAAAAGAATGGTAGGATGGTGCCTAATTGTGTTAAAGAAATTACTGAACTGTATTATGAAATAGATGGTAAAGGTTATGGTTACACTTTTGAGTATATCAACGATGGTAAATTAAACGAAGCAGAATATCAAGGTCGTAAAGTTAAGCTTGGTAAAATAATGCAAGGCGATGTAAAGAAGTTCAAAGTATATGTAAAGAATCCAAAGGGTAATGTTGTAAAGGTAAATTTTGGACAGGGTGGGAAGAGCGCTTCTAAAACAGGTGGTACTATGAGAATCCGTAAATCTAATCCTAAAGCAAGAGCAAATTTTAGAGCAAGACATAATTGTGACAATCCAGGCCCAAGACATAAAGCCCGTTATTGGGCTTGCCGTACATGGTAAAACATCTGAAAGAAAACAATATGGGATATTTCGAACATTGGTGGAGAGCTATGAAGATAAGTGGAGCATTATTTGTTCACGCATTTTTGCCAGATGTTCTAAGTGATTACGCGACTAAAGAGATATGTGATGATTAAACTGAAAGACTTGTTAGACGAAAGATATGTATCGAAGAGTTCTGATACGATTGAAGATGTATATCAGTCTGTGGTTGATTCTTTAGAGGATTTATCTGATTTATTTAAAAAGCATTCGCCTGAAGAAAGATTACTATCTCGTAGTTTGGAAAAGCAGTCTATGATGGTAAGAAGAATGATATCTAAAAGTAAATCTTATCCAAAAATAAAAGATAAAAGACATGATTAAGTTAAAAGAATTATTAGAACTAAACGAGATGACCTACAATGATGGTCCTACAGAGAAACATCAAGACAGAATAGATAGGCCTATTACGATATTTGAAGACTTAGAGTTTGCGCCAATTGTTTATCCAGATAATAGTAGTAGAGATACTCTAGAGGAAGTTAAGTATTTAGCTTCTTTAGAAGAAGATAGAGAGTTTGTTAAAAAGCACGATAAGGTTGGTGACGTGTTTAGTGAGTTGCATGAAGAGTTAGGACTTGAATTTGACTTAGCTGAATTGAAACTACATCTCAGAGAATCATCTAAATACATTATGGAACTAAAGTATAAATACAATAGACCAAGACCACATCAGATAGCTGAATTCTACGGTATAGATTTAAATGGTGTGGAAATGGATAGTATGAAAACTCCATCTATACCAAGTGGACATGCTACTCAAGGATATCTATTAGGTTTGTTTTATTCCAAAAGGTATCCAGAATACAGAAAAGAATTTATGAATTTAGCAGAAGATATAGCTGAATCAAGACTAAATGCAAAAGCACATTTTCCATCAGACAAAAAAGCAGGAATAGATTTAGCAAAAAAACTATTTGATAATTTAAAATAAAAGTTATATGAAAATATTACATCTCAATTTATATCGTAAATATTTCGATGCAATTCTAAACGGTGATAAGGTAATCGAGTACAGAGATATAACTCCATATTGGTCGAAAAGATTAGAAGGTAGACATTACGATATCATACAATTCAGAAATGGATATGCAAAAGTTGCTCCAACTATGAGGGTTGAATACAAAGGTATGTACACAAGTGGTTCTCAGTATGCTTTGGTATTAGGAAATATATTGGAAACCGAAAATGTCAACTGATATAAGAGAAAAACTCAAAAATATGAAAATGATTAAAGTTAGAGAGGGAACTCCTGATGACTTAAAAATTGCTATTCAAACTTTTGTACAAAAAGCTATTATTGTTGGTGAACATAATCTCGACCACATGCCGCCTGAATACTTAGATAAACTTTTAACAACTATGTCTAAGTATCCTGAATATAATAATGTTACATTGGATCTAATAAAAATCTTAAAAACTAACGATATCATCTAATATTCGAAATATATATTATATTTATTTGTAAGAAAGGAATCACTTTCTAACCAATAAAGGAGATGATGATGTCAGAACATTATAAAGTCAAAACTGTTACACAAGTCAAATCTAATCAACCCTGTGAAAATAAAAGACAAGCTCTCTCTCAAATCAAACGTATTGATTGGGCCTCTTTAGATTTTAGAACTCAAAATCAAAAAAGTTTTTATCGCACCATAGGTAGGAATGATGTAACTTTTTGTGTCGGTCCTGCTGGTTGTGGTAAAACATATTTAGCCACACACTATGCGTTAAAAAACATTGCGCAAGGTAAGTATAAAAATATGATTATAACTAAACCTTTAGTCGAAGTCGATGGTGAAAAAATGGGATATTTACCTGGTGATATTGATGAGAAGACAGCGCCTTATATGATGTCTTTATATTACAATATGGAGCAAATAATTGGAAAAGAAAGATTAAAAGTATTAAAAGCTAGTGGGGTTGTAAATGTAATTCCATTAGCATATATGAGAGGTTTAACCTTAACAGATAGTATAGTTGTATTGGATGAAGCACAAAACGCAACACCATCACAGATAAAAACTTTTCTAACAAGAATTGGACAAGGTAGTAAATTTATTGTCAATGGTGATTTGATGCAGTCGGATATAAGAAAAGAAAACGGATTAGAAGATTCTATAAAAAGGTTTACTGGAGTCAAAAGAATTGGCTTCAGTAGATTTACTTTAGAGGATGTGGTTCGTCATCCGATTGTTGCTGAATTGTTAGAAAGATACAAAGATGAATATGAACTTGGTGTACTATCTGCTGAAGAAACACTCTCACTTTGGTTAAAAAAGCAAGATTATGATGAACCAAAGTACAGCAACTATTTCTTCAAATATGATGAACCAAATGTAACTAATAGGTATTTTTATAAAATAAGAAACTAATATATATATTAATATACTATTAGGAGTAAATATGAAAATAACTTATGCAAAAAGACTTCCACCAGGAGACAGATGGCAGATTGGTAATGAAGTATTTGAATCGTTAACTGAGTGTTTGAATGAAATATTTCTCAGAGAACAAACTACATATTTTGAAGTAGACGCTGGTGTTGGTGAGGTATTTATAGACGATGGTAAAGAGCCACCTAAAGCGCCACCTAAGATGTGGGATTTGTATGGAGAAAAAAATGAGTAAAATGAAATCTAATGCAGTTTACAACCAATGGGATAATATGGTTTATGTACGGACAAATGGTGATATGATACACATCATATGCCATAAAGAAGAACAGATGGATGCTGTAAATGAAAGGTTTCATAATAGTGGTAATGAATTAGTAGGATATGAAGAATGGGATGAGGGGGAAAATAAAAGATGGATTATGACGTGGAAAGTACCTCAAGAGTTTGATAAGTTAATCGAATATAATTAACCTACTTTTATATTTATTAGTGTAATCGTAAATTCAAATTAAGGAGAATATCATGGATATTAAAGAAATAAAAGAAAAGATTGCTCATTGGCAAAAAGTTGAAGATAACGGTGGTTCACCAACTTCAGCTAGAAAATTAGCTGCTTTCAAACAAATGTTAGAAGAGGCTGAACCTATCGAAGAGCCAATTGAGGAAGAGATTATTGATGATGAGGATTTAGCCGAAGAAGAGGAGTAGGTGATGAATAATCCTTTAGCAAAATTTTATTCTTGGCAAGTAAACATAGGTGCTTTAGATGGTTGGACATCATATCATTTAGCTGCTGGTTTGTTTATAGCAAAGGTAGCACAATGGTTAGGTTCATCTGATTTTTGGGCAGTTATGTGGGTTGTAATTATTGGTATAGCGTGGGAAATATTTGAATATATTGTAGAGGGTACGGAAGAGACATATGGTACTAAAGAACGTTGGGCTTGGAATACAGCGACAGACTTATTTGTCGAAATAGCAGCGGCATGGTGGATGGTATTACCTGCAGGTTCATTAATTGGTTAACTTTTAGGAGAAAATTATGTGTGAATGTTGTGGGTGTGAGTGCGATTGTTGTTGCTCTAAATAACTAGTAGGAGAAAATAGATGTTGAAAAAACTTGTTTTGAGTTTTTTACTAACTTCATTCTTGTTTGCTGAAAATGAGATATGGAAATTTTTGAAATACTCAACTGCTTATGGTAGCTTTAGCCTTAATGCGCCAAGATATCAAGATGATAGATTCGCTATCGTTGGTGGTTTGTCAACTGGACTTTTACAAGTAGAAAGAACCGAAAGAGAATTGAAACCTGATTTTCAGACTTCATTTGGTCTTCGTAAAATTGCCAGATTTCAGTATGAACCAAAACGGGGTGTGAGAAATGCCGGTAATGGTGGTATGTGGTATGATGGTTCAGAACAAAACGCAAACGAAAGTGCGACATTTGGACCTGTAAAAGGTTGGGAGTATTTAGCTAAATGGTCTGAAGGTAGACAGTGGGGTAATGAATATGTCAATCAAGAATATTGGGTTAGATATATTGGTGATTGGGCTATGGCTAAAGTTGGTTGGACTGAATTAGGATTAGAAGATATTAGCTACATGCACGGAGATTTAAGAGTACATCTCACACCAGAGGTATTGAATAACAAACTACATTTTTCTGTTGGATTGAAACATAGACAACACCCTGTATACGGATTTGATGCTATGGTATTGGACACTACTTGGTATAAAGGACAATGGTGGAACTTTGCTGAAGACGCTTTTGGTATAGACGACAACAAATGGTTCGACCCAACAATGGAGAATCCGGATACATCTACAGGCTGGCATAGTCAGCAACTTTATGAGATAGATCCTCAAACAGGCGATCTTAGGCCAATAGAAGGACCAGGTCCTTTTTGGAATGGCAGAGGTGAGTATTGGGGACACGATTGGTTGTGGAGAGATGCTGATGGTAGAATATTTGCATATACAGACAGAGAATACTTTATTTACCATTTTCCAAAAATGTTAGAGACTTATATAAATGGGCGTAAGAGTGAACTAGGATATCAAGGAGAAACATCTATTGTTATAGGTATTGATTGGTATCACTATGATGAGAGTTGGTGGTTGCATGCATGGGGTAATTGGTTGCCTTATCACTACGGACATACTGATTATGCTTATCACAATGCAGCTTATTATCAAACTCATTTAGAAGAGGGTGGTGAACCTAGTGAATTCAAAATGATGGATCCAATGTGGCATAGTTGGAATGATTACGATGTTGGTGCTATATTGGGTGTAAAAGTAAAGGAAAATATGGGTTTATTCACAGAGGGAAGATATCTTTATTATTGGGAAAGGCCAGCTTACGATATTAAATTCGGAATAAATTATCAGTTTGTTGGGTGGTAAATGCCGAATAAAGCAGCTAAACAAAGAAAACAAAAAAAGGCAACACTAAATAAGAAGTGGGCTAGAGAAGGTAGAACAGCAAACCAACATAAAAAGTGGTTAGCAAAAGAAGGTGATAAAACAAAAAATCCATTTGGTAGTAGGAGATAAAAATGAATCACGAAGAAGTATACAACAATGTAAGAGCTATATGTGGCTCAATATTATTGGCAACGATGTTTATTATGCCAAGTTGTGAAGATGATAAGATAGAAGAACCATTAGAAGAAAACATTCAAATGATTGTAAATGGTGCAGAGATTATTGCACGAGAATATTACGAAAGTATTACAACATATGGAGCATCAGAAGTGCAAGAAGATGGTTCTATAAAAAAGATATTCGTATTGCACTTCCAAAGAGAGTTTGGTAGAGTTACACCTGAAAAAGAACATTATGCTTTGATTATGTATGATAATGATGGAGCAGATAATGGACAACCAATAGATGAGAAACTATATGTAGGCGGTACTGCAGTTGATTCACTTAGACCTGATTTACTTGAAGCTACGAGTGGTAGAATCACATTAGAGATTGTAGGACTATCTGATTTCACAGAATTTGCACAAGCGACAATTAGTAAGTATGAAGATGGTTTAATAAGTGGTATAGCCGATGGATACTTCTTCAACCCTTACAGAAATGAAATGCAACATGGTGTAATTATTTTTGATAACTTAGAAGTAGGTTCAGATCCAGAAGCTACATTTTATCAAGGAGTGTATTAGTGAGTGATGGAGTCAAATTAGGACAATTACTATGTGATGCTGATATTATCACAAAAAGACAATTGAGTAAAGCTTTACAAGCTCAGGTTAAAGGTAGTAAAGGCACTATTGGTGAAATTCTTGTAGAGATGGGGTTTTGTGATTTTGATGATATTACTGATGCCCTAATGAACTCCTCTACGAATACAGAAAAGCATGAGGAGAAACACGAAGAGATTCATAAAGAGCCCATAGAAATAAAACCTGAAATAAAAGATATACCGCCTATAAAACCAAAGAAAGAAGAACCAGTTGAACTATCGGAAGATAAAGTTATGGGTACAAAGTTCACAATGTCTGTACAGACTTTGGTAGCACTTGTTAGTGTTAACCATCTATTGAATCTATATTTGGTGATGAGTATCCATCTAAACCCGATGGACACAACTGGCCTCGTTCTTATGAACAATATAAAACGCAGGTTGGTGGGCTGCAAAAAGATATGAGTGATGTATTCGATATCATTGAAGAATACGATGAAAAGATTGAAGAATTAGAAAAATTAGTATCTAACCTCAGAGTCGAGGTTGCTAAGAAAAAAGACAAATAGGAGTTGAATATGCGAAAGTTGTTAGGTTTGTTATTATTTCTATCTGTAGGTTTTAGTCAGATAAATGATAAGAATTTTAAATCTGAAGTAAATGGCGGAGTTATTGTTGCTATATTTACATCTGAATGGCAGGAACAAGACTTTGATGAGGATATTCTAAAGGGTATAAAAGGATATCAAGGTTGTAAAATTATTAGAGTAAAGAGTGAGGAAGCACCAAAGGTGACTAAGAAACTCAGATTCAGAAACTTTCCGTCTATCGCTCTCTTCTATGATGGTTCGAAAAAAGAAACCTGGAAAGGCGATATGGATGGATATATAGATTGTTCCAATAAAGACATTAAGAAAGAAATTGATAATCTTTTTAGCGGAGATGTCTTCTAAAATATTCCCAATTTTCATTTTGTAAAAAAATGATACACAGTAACAAATCTATACAACAAAATGTCCAAAGGTTACACTTTATACAAGCACTCGAAAGGGTGCTTTTTTTTTATCCTCTAAGTTGTTATATAATCACACATAAAAAAAAGTCAAAAAAAGTTTACCAGAAATGCTTTTTTGGTACAGTATTTGTATTATATAGGTAAAGGATCTAGTCATGGGGGCTAAATCCAAAGTAAATAAAAAATAGGAGAACTGAGATGTTCATAAACCTAATCAAAAAAATAAAGAGTAACAAAGGTAATTCACTTGCTGAATTCGCAGTTACTACCGCTATGATGGCTACACTAGCAACCACAGCAGCTCCAAAATTTGGTAGCATTGGTGATGGTGCTAAACAAAAGAAAACAATGGCTAACATTGATAAGATTTTAACTGTGGCTAACAATTACTACAACGCTAAAGTATCTGAAGAAGGTAAAGGTAGATTTCCAGGTCAGTCAAAGTATGACCAACCTGTAGGTGGTGTTTCCCTAGCTGAAGGGCAATCCACAGATATCGCATTAGAAGATTACCTCGAAGATTACTTAATTAATATCGTTTCATACTCAGATGACAATTCTGATTTCGTATATGTGTTTTCACCATCAGTAGATGACGAAGATGCTTTACAAGGTGACTGGATGAGTATGTCTGGTGACACTCATCAAGCACAGGTTGGATTTGATGCAGATGGAGCAGCTGACTTTGTTGAAAACTTTGGTAATAATGGTATATCATCACCTTTTCAGGATGGTGGATACATTTACCTTGTGATAGCAGGATCTGGAAGTGGTACTTCTGCAAAAGCTCCAGCTATAATAGTAGCAGATGTTGAAAACCCTGCTGAATTACATAAAACACTAACCCCGTAATTACGGAGAAAGGGAGAATATGATGTTAAAGAAATTAACTAATCAAGATGGTTTTACATTAATTGAACTTATCATGGTTATGATTATTCTAGGTATTCTCGCCGCAGTGGCAATTCCAAGATATTCATCAACTATCGATAGGGCTGAAGAAGCAGCTGAGAATGCAATTATATCGCAAGTCGAAGCTGGATTGGAGGTTTATGCAACAGAACAGTTGTTGTGGGCGGTATTGGTGCTGACGCTTCATCAGGATCTGACAAGTTCAAGGTGTCTGGCCGTGGCGAGCTCCACCTGTCCGTGTTGATTGAGAACATGCGACGCGAAGGCTTCGAGTTAGGCGT
>LUMQ01000501.1_pt1 | contig 9885 bp, 9 predicted proteins | sample 729621 | NCBI WGS metagenome assembly LUMQ01 (sample SAMN03860259, study PRJNA289734) | marine metagenome | biome: seawater column; feature: ocean; material: water; isolation source: Red Sea water column Station 12 - depth 25m | place: Saudi Arabia: Red Sea | collected 2011-10-15 | depth 25 m | reverse complement strand
ATTTTTGCTTCTCTTCCATTTATACTGATACAAATTTGGATTTTTGTTGCACCTGGTCTTTATCGCAATGAGAAAACTGTTGTTATTCCATATTTAATTGCAACGCCAATATTATTCTTGTTAGGAGCGGCATTGGTTTATTATTTTATTATGCCACTTGCCATCAAATTCTTTCTATCTTTCGAATCGATTGGTGGCCAAGGAACATTACCAATCCAATTAGAAGCTAAGGTAAATGAGTATTTAAGCTTAATTATGCGTCTAATATTTGCATTCGGTATCAGTTTTCAACTACCAGTTCTTTTGACATTATTAGCAAGAGTAGGTTTTGTCAGTTCTGAAGGATTAAGAAAAAATAGAAAGTATGTGATTGTAGGAGTTTTTGCAGTAGCAGCTATTTTAACACCACCTGACCCGATCTCCCAAATAGGGCTTGGAATACCAATATTATTGCTGTATGAAATTTCAATATTTGCTGTAAAATTTATCGAAGGAAAAAAACCTAAATCCGAGTAAAACATGCATGACATTAAGAAAATAAGGGAGAATCCCTCAGATTTAGATGAGTTATTAGCCAAAAGAAAACATCCGCCAGTTTCAAATCAGATAATTGAATTAGATGAAAAGAACAGAGAAATTATTGGCGAGCTTCAAGTTATTCAAGAAGAGAGAAACGCCAAGTCAAAGCTCATAGGAGAATATGCGGCTAAAGAAAAAAATGATGAAGCCGCTAAGTTAAAGGCCGAAGTTACAAGTTTAAAAGATAAAATGCAGGAGTTAGAGAATAGTCAAAGAGAAAAACAAGAAGAACTCAATACTGTTTTATCTTCTTTACCTAATAATCCAGCAGATGATGTGCCAGTTGGAGATGAAAGTTTAAATAAAGAAATTAAGCTGGAAGGCAACAAAAAAGAATTTACTTTTACTCCAAAAGAACACGATGAATTAGGCGAAAACCTAAATATGATGAGTTTTGAACAAGCCACAAAAATCTCTGGAGCGAGGTTTGTTGTACAAAGTGGCTTGATTGCTAGAATGGAAAGAGCAATATCTAATTTTATGTTAGATCTTCATACAAATGAATTTGGATACACAGAGATGAATGTTCCTATACTTGTTAAAGACCAATCAGTTTATGGTGTGGGACAGCTTCCTAAGTTTAAAGATGATTTATTTAAAACAACCGATGACTATTGGCTTATACCAACGGCCGAGGTTCCTCTTAGTAATATGACTAGAGAGTCAATTATTGATATTTTAGATTTACCTAAAAGATATGTATCTCATACGCCATGTTTCAGATCTGAAGCTGGCGCAGCAGGGAAAGATACAAGAGGTATTATGAGACAACATCAATTTTATAAAGTTGAGCTTGTTAGTTTAACATCAGAAAGTCAATCTAAGGATGAACATGAAAGAATGTTAAGTTGTGCAGAGGAAGTTTTAAAAAGATTAAATCTTCATTATAGAGTTGTCATATTGTCTTCTGAGGATATGGGTTTTGCTGCACAAAAAACATATGATATTGAAGTATGGTTGCCTGGTCAAAAAGCTTACAGAGAAATATCTAGTTGCTCTAATTGCGGAGATTTTCAAGCAAGAAGAATGAACTCTCGTTATAAAGAAGGTAAAGAAACTAAATTTTTGCATACATTAAATGGATCAGGCTTAGCCGTAGGACGAACCTTAATATCTATTCTTGAAAATTATCAAAATGAAGATGGGACTATTCAGGTGCCAGATGCTCTTATTCCATACATGGGTGGAATAAATCAAATTTCAAATTAATTCATCTATATGTCAGTTATTAATCTTAATGAAGCGAGGATATTAATTACAAATGATGATGGAATATCTGCAGAGGGTATTAAAATACTAAGAGCTATTGCTAATGAATTTTCAAATGATGTCTGGGTCGTTGCACCTGAACATGAAAAAAGTGGTGCATCACATGCTTTGTCTTTTCAAAACGAGTTAACACTTAAAAAGTACGAAGAGAAGACATTTTCAGTTAATGGTACTCCTAGCGATTGTGTTGCAATTGGTATAAGCAATGTTTTAAAAGATAAAAGACCAGATTTAATTCTGTCAGGTATCAATAGTGGCTGCAATGTTGGAGAGGATGTTACATATTCAGGCACAATTGCTGCAGCAATGGAAGGTTTAATTAGACGCATTCCATCAATTGCAATCAGTCAAAATTATGAAGCTGGCAAAAAAAATCAAATTGTTTGGGATGCTTCAAAAAAATTTTTAAAAAATATTTTACTTGAACTTACAATTCTTGGCTGGCCAAATAATGTATTCATGAATATTAATTTTCCATATTGCACAGCTGATTTAGTTAAAAGTATACAGATAACAACACAAGGAAACAGGGAAACTGACGACTTAATAATTAATGAAGTTCAGAAGTCAAAATTCAGATTCGGTTTAAGAAGGCGGCTTGAAGAAAATGTTAATCTAAGTATTCCTCCACTAAATGAAACAGTTGAGGGATATATGAGTGACGTAGAGGCACTGGCAGATCATCACATATCAATAACACCTCTTCATTTAGATCTTACGCATCACAAAAGTCTAAGTGATTTAAAAAAAGGTTTAAAAACTGATCTAAATTAATTATTTAGTTCAAAAATATTACCTAAGTATGTATATTGCCTAAGTTATTTTAAAGGAGAATTTCATGGAACAAATGCTCATTCAACTAATGCCATTATTCTTAATTTTTGCAATTTTTTATTTTTTATTGATAAGACCTCAGCAAAGAAGAGCAAAAGAACATAGAGAGATGGTTGCTGCTGTTCAGCGAGGTGACAAGATCGTCAGCTCAGGAGGAGTCAGAGGAAAAGTAGTCAAAGTAATCGGAGATACTGATGTGGAGGTTGAAATATCCTCAGGAGTAAATGTTGTAATGATTAAATCAACAATTGCCGAAGTAGAGAAAGTAAATACATCACAATAAATTTTCATGCTGTACTTTTCAAATTTAAAAATATTTTCAGTATTGGCTGTAATCATAATTACTTTACTTTTTGCTGTTCCCAATTTCTTTGGGAAAGATCAATTAGAAACATTTCCAAATTTTTTTCCTAAGCAACAAGTAAACCTCGGCTTGGACCTTCAAGGAGGCTCACATTTATTGTTAGAGGTTGATACAGAAGAAATTATAAAGGAGAGAGTAGAAAACCTCAACGCAGACGTTCGAAGAGTCTTAAAGAAAAACAATCTTAATTATAGTAATTTCAAGGTTTCAAATGAATCCCTAAAATTCATTGTAGAGGGTTTTAATAGCGAAATTCAAAAAGAAATTTCCGAGCTATCCATGAGTAACTCTCAAAATATTCTTGCAATGGGAGATCAAACTAATCTAATTATCACCCAAGAAGAAAATACTGTTCAGATAAATTTTACTGAAGAATTTATAAAACAATCTGTTTCGAATGCAGTTGCCCAATCGTTAGAAATTGTTCGAAGGAGAATAGATGAACTCGGCACAAGAGAGCCATCAATACAAAGACAAGGATCATCCAGGATAATAATTCAATTACCAGGCATTGATGACCCAGACCGTATTAAGTCTTTACTGGGCCAAACGGCTAAACTTACTTTTCAATTAGTTGATACTTCTGTGAATTTCGACCCTTTTAATCCCTCGAAGGCACCAATTGGTTCAGAAATTTTGGCATCTGATGCGGATGAAGAGTTTAAATACATTGTAAAAAAGCGAATTATGGTAGGAGGTGAAAATCTTGTTGATGCGCAACCTGGTTTTGATCCTCAAACAAATGAACCAATTGTATCTTTTAGGTTTGATCGTATAGGTGCAACAAAGTTTGGAAGGGTTACACAGCAAAATGTGGGCAAACCTTTTGCGATTGTACTTGATAATAAAGTAATAAGTGCGCCAGTAATAAGGGAAGCTATTTTGGGTGGTTCTGGTCAGATTTCTGGCGGTTTTGACTCAGAAGAAGCAAATGATCTTGCTATTCTTTTGCGAGCTGGTGCTTTACCTGCCCCACTAATTATTTTAGAAGAAAGGTCGGTTGGACCTGATCTTGGCGCTGACTCAATTGAAGCGGGTCAATTTGCAGCAATAATTGGTTTTATTGCTGTCATTATTTTTATGATATTTGTCTATAGATATTTTGGCCTGCTTGCAGATATAGCATTAATTATAAACTTATTTATGGTCCTTGGCGTTTTATCTTTGTTTCAAGCAACTCTAACATTACCTGGTATCGCTGGAATAATATTAACAATTGGAATGGCTGTGGATGCAAATGTTCTAATTTTTGAGAGAGTAAAAGAAGAAATTAGAAATGGATCGAATATGATGAATGCTGTTGAAAACGGGTATAAAAGAGCTTTATCAACTATATTAGATGCAAATATAACAACATTGATTGCTGCAATAATATTATTTTTTATGGCTTCGGGACCAGTGAGAGGTTTCTCTATTACATTGGCTATTGGAATCTTTACATCAGTTTTCACTGCCTTTACTTTCACAAGGTTACTAATTTCATTCAATGCTAAAAGATTAAAACCAAATTTTGTAGGTCTAAGTAAAAATGCTTAATATATCTGGAACACAAATTAATTTTTTAAAAGTAAGAGTAATTACCTTTATTCTTTCTGCAATATTGATATTTCTTTCAATAGGGGCTTTTTTTGTAAATGGATTGAATTTTGGAATTGATTTTAAGGGTGGTACACTTATTGAAATCGAAACATCTCAAGAAATAGAAATTTCTGGTTTAAGAGATAACTTAAATACCCTTGAATTAGGGGATGTTCAAGTTCAAGAATTTGGATCTAGTAAAAATTTACTAATTAGAGTAGAGCAACAACTAGGTGGAGATCAAGTTCAACAAGATGTTGTTCAAATAGTAAAAGATAGCTTAGGGTCTTATCTTTCAACCGATATTAATTTTAGAAGAACTGAGGTTGTAGGGCCTAAGGTTAGTGGAGAATTAATACAATCTGGTGCTATAGCAATTTTTGTCGCTGTATTTGCAATGCTTGTTTACATTTGGTTTAGGTTTGAATGGCAGTTTTCACTTGGAGCAGTTCTCGCACTTGTTCATGACGTCATATTAACCATAGGTGTTTTTTGTATAACTCAATTAGAGTTCAATTTACCCATCATTGCTGCAATACTTACTATTGTTGGATACTCTATGAACGATACAGTTGTTGTGTACGATAGGGTCAGAGAAAACTTACGTAAGTACCGTTCAAAGGAAATTACAGATTTATTAAATTTGTCAATTAACGATACTTTATCAAGAACAATCGTAACTTCTGTGACTACGCTTTTAGCTTTGTTATCTTTATTCATTTTTGGAGGTGAAGTGATTAAAGGGTTTACGTTTGCAATGATTTGGGGAGTTATAGTCGGAACATATTCATCAATTTTTGTAGCAGCGCCATTACTGAGATACCTTGATGTAAAACGTGAGTGGAATACGACGTCAGCAGTAGACTCAACTAGATAATTTAGTAAAGATTTTGTGCAACTACCATTGCTAACAGCATAGGAATGGAAAGCACGGTGTTTGTTCTTGAGAATAGCATTGCTGTTCTAGCTGATTTTGCTTTTGTATCTGCATCAACTTCAACAATTCCCAATGCTTTCTTTTGATTTGGCCAAATAACCATCCATACATTATAAGCCATTATGATAGCAAGCCACATACCAATTCCTATTGTAAGTTCTTTACCATTAAATCCATAAGCCAATGTAAATGTAAGAGCATTGACTGATCCCTCATGTCCATAATAAAGAGCTAGAGTTGTAAGACCTGTAATCAATGTTGCCAAAGCAGCCCATCTGAACCAGAAAAGAGCCGCAGGGGCAATAACTTTTCCTATCGCTGGTTTTTGCTCATCAGGAATATTTGGCATATTAGGAATCTGTACGAAGTTAAAGTAATAGAGGAGGCCAATCCACATGACTCCAGATATGACGTGAAGAAATCTCGAAAGTGAGGCCCAATATAGTTGGTCAAAGCCACCGTAGTGACCTGTAACCATAATGAGTAAAAGAATTGCCAACAAAGTTCCAAGAATGACTGTTCTTTGCAATGATTGTAATATTGATGCCATTAACGATTCATAGCATGTTTTATGCGTGTGTGTAAAATATTTATGTGACTATTTGAGGATTTTATTTAAATACTGTCCTGTATAACTTTTCTTAAGTTTTGCAATATCTTCTGGTGAACCGCTTCCTATTATTTCACCGCCACCGTCACCCCCTTCCGGGCCCAAGTCAATGATCCAATCAGCTGTTTTTATGACGTCTAAATTATGCTCTATCACAACAACAGTGTTACCTTGATCTACTAAAATTTGGAGTACCTCGAGTAGTTTCTTAATGTCATGGACATGAAGTCCCGTAGTTGGCTCATCAAGTATGTACAAGGTTTTGCCTGTGGCTCTTTTTGAAAGTTCTTTTGAAAGTTTAATTCTTTGCGCTTCACCACCCGATAAAGTAGTAGCTTGCTGACCAATTTTTATATAGCCAAGCCCTACATTTTGAAGTGTATCAAGTTTCTTTTTAATCATTGGGATTGCTTCAAAAAAAGAACATCCTTCTTCAACTGTCATATCTAAAATATCTGCAATACTCTTATCTTTGTACTTAATTTCAAGCGTTTCTCTGTTGTATCTTTTGCCCTCACATTCATCGCAAGTGACATATACATCAGGAAGAAAGTGCATCTCTATCTTAATTACACCATCACCTTCACAAGCTTCACATCTACCGCCCTTAACATTAAATGAAAATCTTCCAGCTTTATAACCTCTGGCTTTTGACTCTGGCAAACCGGTAAACCAGTCTCTTATAAAAGTGAAGGCTCCGGTATAAGTTGCAGGATTTGACCTTGGCGTCCTTCCAATTGGAGATTGGTCAATATCTATAACTTTATCAAGCTCTTGAAGACCTTTTATTTCCTTGTGCTTTGCAGGTGTGTACCTTGATCCGTTCAACGTTTGTGCGACTGACTTAAAAAGCGTATTAATTGTTAAAGTTGATTTACCGCTACCAGAAACTCCGGTAATACAAGTAAGTGTTCCAAGAGGAATTTCGCAGTCGACATTTTTAAGATTATTGCCCTCAGCTTTTATAATTTCTATATATTTATTATTTAGTGCTTTTCTTCTATTGCTAGGTATTTCAATTTTTAGTTTACCAGATAAGTATTGACCAGTTATGCTATTTTGATTTTTTTTAATTTTAGTAACATTACCCTCAGCAACTACTCTTCCGCCATTTACGCCAGCAGCCGGTCCCAAGTCAACTACATGATCAGCTGTCGTGATTGCCTCTTCATCATGCTCAACGACAATAACTGTATTTCCAAGATCTCTTAATCTTTTAAGAGTTTTTAGCAATCTTTCATTATCACGCTGATGCAAGCCAATCGAGGGTTCGTCTAGCACATAGAGAACTCCTGTCAAACCTGATCCAATTTGTGATGCAAGACGAATACGTTGTGACTCACCACCTGATAAACTACCCGAACCTCTTGAAAGAGTTAGATATTCAAGACCTACATTATTTAAAAAAAGTATCCTTTCATTGAGTTCCTTAAGAATTCTAAATGCAATTTCTTTTTCTTTTTTTGTTAATTTTTTTTCAAGTTTCTGAAACCAAATAACAAGTTCTTTAATAGATTTGTCGCATACTTCACCTATGTGCAGCTTGTCTATCTTTACAGCCAATGCAGTCTCTTTAAGTCTAAAACCATTGCATGCATGACATCTTACTTCACTCTGGTATCTCTCAATTCTTCCACGCATCCAATCACTTTCTGTCTCTAGATATCTGCGCTCAAGATTATTGATTACTCCTTCGAAAGGTCTTTCATATTCATAACCGTCATCATAAGTAAATTTTAATTCTGTTTCACCAGACCCATAAAGAACTATGTTTTGAATTTTTTTTCCCAATGATTTCCAGGGTGTATCAAGTGAAAATTTATATTTTCTAGCTACAACCTTTAATATATTTCTAAAATACCCGTATCTTGAGACTGGCCAAGGAGCAAGTGCGTCCTCATTTATTGAAAGGTTTTTATTTGGAACAACTAAATTAGGATCAATTGATAAATCGGTACCAATTCCATCACACTCTTCACACGCTCCATAAGGATTATTAAAAGAAAATAACCTTGGTTCAATTTCGTCAATTGTGAAACCGGATACAGGACAAGCAAATTTTGATGAAAATAGTTCATTATCTACTTTACCATTTTTCATTTCGAAGTTTTCAACGATCACCAATCCATCACTTAAATTGAGGGCAGTTTCGACACTATCCGCTAACCTGTTACCTATTTCATCGTTTAGTACGATACGGTCTACTACAACCTCGATGTCATGTTTCTTTTTTTTATCAATTTCAGGTAAAGAGTCGAATTCGTATAATTCCCCATCAATCTTTACTCTTTGAAAACCTTTCTTGTGCAATTCTTGTAATTCCTTTTTGTACTCACCTTTTCTTCCTCTGATAATTGGAGACAATATTAGAAACTTTGAACCTATTTCTCTTTCTTTTATTCGATCAACTATTTGGGTCACTGTCTGACTTTTAATGGGTAATCCTGTTGCAGGAGAATAGGGTATTCCAACTCTCGCAAAAAGAAGACGAAGATAATCATACACCTCAGTAACAGTACCAACTGTTGACCTAGGATTTTTTGATGTTGTTTTTTGTTCGATGGAAATTGCGGGACTTAACCCTTCTATTAAATCAACATTTGGCTTTTGCATCATTTGCAAAAACTGTCTTGCATAAGCTGATAAGCTCTCAACGTATCTTCTTTGACCTTCAGCATAAATAGTATCAAAAGCAAGGGAAGATTTACCTGAGCCAGACAAACCAGTTATTATTGTCAGCTTCTCACGGGGTATTTTGACGTTAACATTTTTTAAATTATGCTCACGAGCTCCTTGTACAGAAATTGTCTTACTCATAAGAATTAATTAATCTTAACACTCCTGATTTAAAGATAACCTGTGCATAAACAGCAAAATAGGGATTTTTGTATGTACAGTGTATCAATATCTGGATAAATTACAGTATATGGCTGCTAGTTTAAATAAAGTAATGCTAATAGGTAATCTTGGAGCAGACCCTGTAATTCGTCAGACTCAAGATGGGAAAAGGCTTGCCCAACTTAGCTTAGCTACATCCGAGTCATGGAAAGACAAGGCTACAGGCGAGAAAAAAGAAAAAACTAGTTGGCACAGAATAGTCATATTTAACGATGGTTTAGCAGGTGTTGTTGAGAGTTACCTTAAAAAAGGTTCAAAAATTTACATTGAAGGCCAATTACAAACTAGGAAATTTACAGATCAGAGTGGAGTTGAAAAATATACGACGGAAATAGTTCTTGGAAACTATAATGGCACACTTACCATGCTTGACTCAAGGAACTCAGGAGGCGGCGATTCAATTCCAGATATGGGTTCAGATATAAATCAAGACATGGGAGACAGTGCTCCACCTGACCTTGATATAGACGACGAAATACCCTTTTAAGTCTACTTTTTTCAATCGAAAACTGGGCAAATTTCTGATATAATCTTATTAATTTTTATAACAAAATCGTGCTTATTTTTCCTATTTTTTAGGGATTTTTAGCGCTTCAATAGGTAATAGAATTGACTGATTCCAAGGATCAAAATGAAGATCTTAAAACAGGTAAAGAGCAATCTGTAATCCCCATATTAATCGATACAGAAATGCAAAATTCTTACCTCGATTACGCTATGAGCGTAATCGTTAGCAGGGCATTACCCGATGTTAGAGACGGACTAAAACCAGTTCACAGAAGGATTTTATATGCAATGCATGAGTCAGGCTATGAG
>LUMQ01001147.1_pt1 | contig 9895 bp, 10 predicted proteins | sample 729621 | NCBI WGS metagenome assembly LUMQ01 (sample SAMN03860259, study PRJNA289734) | marine metagenome | biome: seawater column; feature: ocean; material: water; isolation source: Red Sea water column Station 12 - depth 25m | place: Saudi Arabia: Red Sea | collected 2011-10-15 | depth 25 m | reverse complement strand
TTATATAACATAGCCACATATACGCAACCACAACAATTCCTAATCCAATTTTATATGTTATTTAGTTAAAAAAGTGTTTAGAATAAAAACACTCTGTAATAGAAGGTACGAAGTTAGCGTTTACAAAATATAGTTTTTAGAAAAAGCATTGTGAAAATGTAGTTTGCAACAAAATTGTGAAGAAATATCCAATTTTATTAGTATAGTTGCAGTATGGAAGAAAAGAAAAAGAAAGTTGTGGGCAAACCTTTTGCAGTTGGCAATACTGTTGGGGGCAGAACCAAAGGTGCTATGAATAAAGTAACAAAATTCTCAAGAGAGGTTTTGACAATGGCTTTGGCAGGACAGGAAGAAAACATTAGGAATGCCCTAGAAAAATTAGCAGAAAAGAATCCTGAAGCATATATTGGCGCAGTAGCAAAACTTCTAAACTATGCAATACCTAAATTACAGGCAACGGAAATTAGTGCCAATGGTAATACCAAAATAGAAATAACTCTTGATGATTCTATGAGTGTTGAGCAGCTAAAACAAAAGATGGCTGAGATGGAAGCAGACGAAACAGATTACGAAGAACTATAATGAAAGAAAATCATAAGAAGCAACTGATGATGGCTATGGAAAAAGCCATTTGCGAAAAATCATTTTATGAGTTCTTTGTCAAGGCTTGGGATATAGCAGAGCCATCAGTTCCTCTATCCACAAACTTTCACCACAAATACCTATGCGATATTCTACAGGCAGAAGCAGAAAGAATCAAAGATGGCAGAAAAAAAGATAAAGACATAATAATAAATATTCCCTTCCGTAGCACAAAGTCGCTGCTTGTAACAGTAATGTTTCCTGCTTGGTGTTGGGCTGTATATCCAAAGATGCGATTTATAACAGCATCCTATTCAGCAGAGATTAGTATAGAACACGCAACAAGAAGTAGAGATATTATTCAAAGCGAATGGTATCAAAGTCATTGGGGAGAAAAATACCAAATCAAAAAAGACCAAAACCTAAAAGCAAGATACGAGAATACCTTTCTAGGTGTTCGCAGGGCAACATCAGTAGGAGGCTCTGTTACAGGTCAGGGGGGAGATATAATTTTAGTGGACGACCCTACATCACCAAAAAACGCTGCATCAGAAACAGAAAGAGATAATGCTAACGAATGGTATAAGTCAACACTATATTCAAGGCTAAATAACCCAATGACAGGTGTGCGAATAATAATTATGCAAAGAGTTCACGAAGATGACCTTAGTGGCTACCTATTATACAATTCTCCTGACAAACATAAGCACATTTGTATTCCTGCAGAGCTTTCTAGCGACTTGAAACCTCAACATTTAGAAGAACACTACAAAAATGGACTTTTTTGGGAAGAAAGGTTTGGTAGAGAGATTTTGGACGACTACAAGTCAGCACTTGGCTCTTATGGTTACGCAGGACAGCTACAACAAAGACCAACTCCTGCAGATAGTGGTATGATACAAAAAAATTGGTTTAACATTGATAATGAAAAAATAGATGGAGATGTGCATTTTGTTATTGACCCTGCATATACAGCAAGTCAGAAGAACGACCCTTCAGCCCTTATGGCTTATAAATTTTTTGAAAACAAGTGGCAAATACTTGAGGTTCAGAATGTAAGATTGGAGTTTCCTGATTTAATTAAGCATATAGGCAAGTTTGTTCATAAAAATGGCTACACAAGTAGGTCAAAAATATATGTAGAGCCAAAAGCTAGTGGTAAATCTATTGTTCAGACACTAATTAGGGAGACAGGACTGAATGTTAAGGAAGATAAGCCCCCAACTAAGGACAAAGTGGCTAGAGTGCAAGATATTAGTGCAAGTATAGAGAGTGGAAGGGTGTCTTTGCTAAAAGGAGCTTGGAATGAGGAGTTTTTACTACAATGTCAACAATTTCCTGCTGCAAAGCACGATGATATGGTTGATTGCCTTGTTATGGCACTAAATAAGCATTTTAGAGGTGGAAAAGTGCTTTATTTTGGATAATTTGTAAATTCACAACGATTTTGCTAATATAGAATGAAATAAATTGTAAATTTTGCAAAAATGGATAATAATATATAAAATTGAAACGATATGGCTTACGAATTTTTAGATGATAACATTGCGCTAATGAGAATGTTGGGTGAAACCCAAAGCATTGAGGTTATTAGCAATACTGCAGCTCATACAAGCAAGGACTTTTACTGCGTATATTGTGCTACTGAAACTGTTATCGCTTCTCTAACTTGCGATAGTGAGGTTACAAACGCAGCAGGATTACAAACAACTTTACCTGCAGGAACTACATTGATGCTAAATGTAACAGCAATTACCCTTACAAGTGGAGTAGTAATAGGATATTCTAGATAATATGCTTAGTTTAGGACTACATATGGGTGTTGGTAGCCCTAGAGTTAGGAGTGCTTTTTCTATAACTGATGTTAGCGACCTTGAATTGTGGTTGGCTTTTAACACAGGGCAAGGAGCAATAACAGATGGTATTCAATGGAATGACCAAAGTGGTAATAATAGACACGCTAGTCAGACAGTAAATGCTCAAGAAGGCTCGTTTTCAGGTGGTGCTTATGTTACAAATGCAGACAGTAAAGCAAACTTAGATTTAGCTAGTACATTTAACTTATCAGGAGCTTATCACATATTTGTTGTGCTTGATTTATCAGAAGAAAGCAGCGAAACATTTGTTAGTAGTGTAGATAGCACAAGTTTCATTCGTTTTGCACAAAGTGGCACAGCTACATCTTATAGAATGAAAAATGGAGGTACTACTTGCGATATAACTCTATCATCAGGTTTCGGTACAACTAAAGCTATTGCTGAAATATCAAGAAACTCAAGTAATACTGTTACTGTGAAAAAAAATGGCTCAAGTTTGGGTACAAGTACAGGGACAGGAACTTTTGCTTTTCAACAAATAGGAACAACTAACAGTGCTGTAACTAGCGGAGAAATACACGAAGTGGTTGCTTTTTCTAAAGAATTAAGTAGTTCGGAGGCAACCAATGTTAGAAACGATATAGCTAGTAGATGTAGCATAAGTATTTAATGATATGAAAAAAGCGAAAACATTAAACAACTCACACGCAAGATTGATTAGAAAACATTTTAAATTTCTACAATGCAGGTTGTATAGAATCACAGAACACGACGAAGGTTTTGGCAAGTTTAATGATTTTCAAGATATTATTGACACTATAATCACATACTCCAATGATTTTAAGGCTTTTACAAAGAAAAATAGAAGCGAGGAGGAATGGATGTATATGATACCTACATTGAGCTTATATGCTTACTTAGGCTTCTTAACAGGAATAAAAAACAAAAAAACACAAAAATATATTGATTTTGAGCAAGAACAAGAAAGAATTATAAATTCAACTCTAAATTTGGTTGGAGACCTTTCAGATGTTCTAAAGGAGAAAGAAGAAAAAGATAAGCTAGAAAAAGAACTAAAAAAAATAAATCAAGATGTTGGTATTAGAGATTAACGGTAAAGAGAAGTCAATACCTTGCCAATGGGAGGAAATGACAATAGACTACTATTGTGGTATTTACCAAATAATTAAAAAGTATCAAAGGACAGAGGAGCAAAAGAAAGAAGACGAAGGAAAAGATTTAAGCAAGTTTTTCTTTGTTCAACAAACAAAGATGTATAAAGAGCTTTTTTGCTATATGACAGGGGTAAGCGAAAAAGATGTAAACAAATTTCCTGTCGAAGATGTAGATGCTGTAATTTCTTCATTAGATAATGTAATGAAAGATTACGAGCCGAAAGGAATAGATAGTTTTGATGTTGATGGTGTGAAATACTATTTTCCAATGAACTTCTTTAGCGAAGGAACATTTGGAGAGTATATTGAAGCAAATCAGCTAGAAATGGGCGTTGAGTACCTGAAAAATGGAAGGTTTGACATTTTGCCTGAACAAATGGCGATTATGTGTAAAGCTGTTGATGAGGAGGTAGATTTAGATAATATAGACGAAAAGGTCGCTAAATTTAGACAACTTACAATGGACATCGTTTGGGAGTTCAGTTTTTTTTTGAACAAACGAACAACAATGTGTCTGAACGCTATCCGAATGTTTTCAGAGCAGGAAACTCAAAGTCTGTTGCAGTCGTAAAGGCAAGTAGGATTATGAAGCCATATGGGTGGCTTAACAGCCTTTATGATGTTGCTATGGATGGATTGTTCACCAAAGGTGGCAAAGACCCTATACAAAGCGTAAAAGACGAAAAACTATACAAAGTATTAACATATATAGCTTGGAAAACATCAAAATCTGATTTTGAACTAGCTGTAAGGGAAGAAAGTCAAAAAAAAATTAAGTAATGGCGTTTAACAGATTAAGAGACATAAGAGATAGAATGGAAAGCAAATGGACTAGTGGTCAATTTGTTTTTGGTTATGAAGATGATATAAATGAGCTACACAACATTGATTATCCTTTACTTCTTGTTATTCCACCAACATCTACGCTTCCTGCTACAGAAAAAGACCCAATAAACGCCCATATCAAAGAGGAGTATGAGTTCGAGGTTATATTTGCAAAACCATACAGAACAAGCAGCAGCAACACAGGTGCTAACGATACAAATGCAAACCTTGATGTTATATACTCATTATTAGAAGGTGAGGCTACCTTTTGGCTACAAAGCTTTTTAGATAGCTACCCCAACAAGCAGGTAACGCTTGTACCTGTTCCTATAACAATACAAAGAGAAACAAATCAGCATAACGATAGAGTTGTTCAGGTTCGTATGCAGTTTACAGTAGATTGCTTCTCACACGCATTTGCTGCATTTGATGACCAATTTATTAGAGATTTAACACCTCAAGTATGGTTGAGAAGTGATGTTGGTGTAAAAACACAATACTTTGGTGGTAAAGAAGTTGTTACACAATGGAACGACCAAAGCGGTTTTAACAATCACTTCTCTCAATCTACATCAACCAAGCAGCCTGAATACAAGTATGAGATGTCTGATTCAACAAATGTAAACAATAGATACCCATTCTTAAGCTTTGATGGAACTGATGACCAATTAACTTGTGTTAGCAAAACATTAAGTGCATCTATACCTGAAAGGGGTTTGTTAGACACACACTCAATATTTTATGTTGCTAAAACAACTGACTCAAGCAATAATGCACACCCTCTTATAAGTTTAAATTTTGAAAGCACTTCTTTAGCAAAGTTTGAAATACAAACAAAATCTACAGGTGGTGGTGTTATTTTTTCAAGTTCTTTTGTAGAAACTTCAGCAACAGGTGGTCAAAGCGCAGGTGTTAACCATAGTGGAGCTACTAATAGTGGTGTAAATATAAATGTTAGAGGTCACAGACAGTCAGGGCATACTTTTACTAGCTTTTCTAATGGAGCTGTAATTGCTACCACTAACGCTAGTGCCACTTATACTGCCCCTGATGCTTACTTTGATGACCACGAACTTCATATAGGAACAGATTTGACAACTTTTGGTAACCATCATATCCAAGAGATAATGATATTTAACTTTGCTGTAACAGATAGTCAGGCACTTACAATAATGAATTACCTAAACCATAAATACAATATATACTAATGGCAACTTTAGTTTTACAAGACCAACCTTTAATAGAAGGTTTTACAAGCGTTTATACTCCTATAAAATATACCGTTTATATCCAAAATGGAGATAGTGATGGTTTGACAGGTACAGTAAAAGATTTTGTTAGCTTGAAAATTGGTATAACTCCTTTTAATGAAACAACAAACCAATGGTTGAATGGAAGTAGCACAACATCTGCAGGTGCCCCTCCCTTGCCTGATGAAACATTTGTGATAAGAGTTCCATATGTTCCATATGTTCACTCTCACCATGTTGATGCAACTATAAATGATGATACGGTTAGGGTATTTACATTTGATTTATCTACTATACTAAGAGGATATATGAGTTACAACCTAAGACCGTGCCATCACGAGACAAATCTTGGTATCAGGTGGGAATAACGCCTGAATATATCAACACAGAAGGAATAATTACTAAGGCTAATGGTTCAGGAAGCTCTCCTGACCTAAATACATTTCCAAACATAAGGGTAATAAATGCTGCTTTATCTTATAATGAGGAGCATACAGGGTATTTTAGTCGAAACATCCGTGATGAAGATACTGACTCATTTACTCACGACGCTGCATTTTCAGAATTTAACATTTTATATACACACAATGCTGATGATATCGAAAAGCATTACGCTAGGGCAAAGTATTTGTCAGTAAAACCAACCACAAGAATTATCGGAATAGATGAGTGTGAATATTTAACATTTGCAGCAAAAGATGGTTCAGCATCAGTATATGCTGTGGTAACTTTTTATGGTTTTGATGGTCAGGAAATATCTAACGGAGATACAGGAAACTATGCTTTGAACATAAACACTACTGCTAACGGAAATGGCACATTGGTTTCACCTATTGATATGTTTAATTATGGTACTAGCACCGCAAATGACAATGGTCTTGCAATTTATGCAGTTTTACAAATAGGGGTAGGAACTAGAAATATAAAAGAAAATGCAATATCACATCCTGACACCTTCTTTGCTCAACAACCTTTATCTGACTTTTCTAATGTAGCTTACTACACCGTTGCAACACATAAGACTACCGCTCCATATCAACAAATAGGTGAGACGATAACATACTATATTGACCACAAAAGAAAAAATCACGAATCAACAAGGTTTCATTGGCAGAGCAGGTTGGGTGGTATTGATAGTTATACTTTTGATGGAACAGCAACAAGAGGTATTGAGACAAGCTCAACCACATATCAACAAACTATATACCCCAAATTTGAAGGAATACAGAGTATTGCAGGAACTTCACAGACTTCAGCAGGTATGCTCACACAACACGCTACACACCAAGACAATATCGGTGCCTTTATACCACGAATTGCAGGTTATTCAGATGACCAATATCCAAGCATAAGAAAACATAAGGTTGATGCTTTCGGCAATGGCTCTGCCACCTCAAAGCCTTTATGCACAGAGGAAAGGCAAATGATAGAGGATATGCTTTCTAGCCCTAATGCGTGGGTGGAAAGAGGATATCAAGCAAAAGAAATATTTAGAGAAGATTTTAGTAGCTACTCATCTCTTAGTGATATTAGTAATAATTGGACTATAATTACAGGTAATTTAACTACAGGCTCAGGTGATGAGCTTGTTACTGATGAGGGGCATATAACAGGAGATAAAGCATTACAGGTTGGTGATAATAGTGGTAATGATGTTGTTAGAATTCACAGTAAAAAGATATTTGAGTATAATCCTAATAAGCTGTATGAGTTTGAGATAAGAATAAAGGGTGTAGCAGGAACTGCTAACCCATTCTTTTATGGTTTTAATGGGTTAGCTGCAGATGGGACAACATACATAAATAATGCAGGAAACAACTTAGCATCAGCTCAACACTATGCAGGTGCACACGATGAACAACTTAGCGCAGATAACAAATATAAAATTTTTAGAGGATATGTAAGTGGTCACATTAGAAACGGTGGCACTATAGGCTCTGCTAGTGGTGATATAATGAACCACACAAGGGCATACACAGGGGTAGAAAAGTTTTCAATACTGATGATGGTAAACTATGGCTCTGAAGGAAATGATGGCATAGGAACAACAGTAGTGGACTATATGAAGCTTACAGAATATACTGCTGATGATGCTACACAAACAAAGCTTTGGAGTGAATACAACAAAAATTACTATGTGCCTGTTTTATTGAAAGATGGTGCGCAGCAAATATACAATAGTGAGGAGCTTACATCTATAACTGTAAATTATGTGGAAAGCAGAAAGAAAAGAACAATTATAACATAATGGCAGAAATTAAAATACAATTAAGACAGCTTATAGATGATAGAAATAGCCCAAGTCGAATTGTGGGAGATTTAGATGTTACATCAAGCGAAGATTTTCCTTTGTCTTTGACTTTGCAGCACTTTGACATCAGGGATATCAATTCTAGGTCAGGAGCCTTTTCAAAAACATTTGACATACCTGCTACAAATAATAACAACAGGATATTAAGACACTTACATAAATCAGGTTTCGATAATGAGCATAGTAATGTGTTATCAAGGATTGATGCTGTTATATATGCAGATAACCTTCCTATCATAGCAGGAAAGATTCGTATTACGAAGGTTACAAAATCAGAACAACCAATAAGCTATAGCTGTGAATTTGTTGGTGATAATATGGATTGGGCTTCAGGCATAAAGAATAAAGAATTGAAAGATTTGCGTTTTAGTTCTTTTGCTGATGTTAAAAGTGCAGAGTATGTGTTTGACCATTGCGACCTTTTAAGACCTGAAACTGTTACAGATACAACCACAGGAAGCACTAGCTCTATTGCAAATTACATAGGAAATGATTATCACCATTTTTCACCAAATATGGATAGAATATTATATCCATTATTATCAGTTGGAGAGGGTTTGAGTGACCACAATCAAGTTACATACGGAGACTTTATACCTGCTTTTTACATAAAAAATATTTGGGATAATATATTTAAAACACAAGGATATACAGTTGAAAGCACATTTTGTGAAAGCGATTATTTTAAGAGTCTTATTATGCCTTTTGAATTTGAGAAAAGAGCAGAGCAGGTAAATAATAAGTATGGAAGAATAAGGCTTACATCAGGAACATCAACAGGAAATATACAATCATTTGTTCACAGTAGTCCTCAGACGCTACAACCTGATTTTCTTATTGGAACAGGTACTATAAACGAAAGAACTAATAATCACGCATACGCTAGTGGTACTAGTTCAGGGACTAAAGGTAGATATTTGTTTGGTGGCAATGAAGTTATTGATGACTATGATGAACCTGCTTCTCTTACATCAGGAAATATTCAAAGAGGAACTTCTGCTAACAACTCAACAATGGCTAGTGTTTATACAGGAACTATGCTGTGCATAAATGAGTCAGGAGACCACGAAATAGATTTTAATATAAAGGCTAGGTTTTTTAGAACGCAGTCTGACGACTATTTAGCTTTTACTGCTCAATTAGAAATATGGCAGGGTGCTGATGATGATGGAGTTGATGCTAATGGACTTTATCAAGAAGCAAACCATTTAGAAAATAACACAGGAAACCCACACCCTAATTGGACTAGGCTATGGCATAAATCATATACTGTTGTTCAAAATGCACCTGCAGATGTTACAAAAACTTGGAACCCATCAACACCGATACAGGTTAGTGGAGTAGGAACTAGGTATATAGCTTGTTTAAAGATTACCCCTGCCTATCCTTCTCCATTTAATGGTGATAGCACTTCTTTTGAATTTGTTGGGGATAGTCATTTTACGATAAGTGGTCAAGCTGATATGAGTGTTGGAGAAGATATAACAGACCCACACTTCTTTCTTCCTGATGGTAAGCAGTCTGACTTTATTATGGGTATAGCGCAGATGTATAATCTTCACTTTCATACAGACCCAATATCAAAAACGGTTTTTGTTGAGCCATATGATTTCTTTTATGAGTCAAAAACAAAAGCATACGATTGGTCTGACAAAGTTGATTACTCTAAAAATACAAGCGAAGAATTTCCTCACGAACTAAAATCGGAGATAAGAGTCAAATATAAAGACGCTAGTTCTGATGCTTTTCTAGAAAGATTTAATGCTAGAAACCTAATAGATTGGGGTGAATATAAAGAAATAGACTCAAATAGTCATTTTCAAGACGGAACATATACCATTGAAAATAAATTCTTTAGCCCAACATTTAATTGGTATGAGCCTGAATACAAAGATGCTGAAGTTGGTCACGACCAAGCTGAAGCTCCGTTGATAC
>LUMQ01001203.1_pt1 | contig 9921 bp, 10 predicted proteins | sample 729621 | NCBI WGS metagenome assembly LUMQ01 (sample SAMN03860259, study PRJNA289734) | marine metagenome | biome: seawater column; feature: ocean; material: water; isolation source: Red Sea water column Station 12 - depth 25m | place: Saudi Arabia: Red Sea | collected 2011-10-15 | depth 25 m | reverse complement strand
CAAAATGTTAATTGTGGACTACTAGCGGAAAACAATTTTTATTTCGCTTTTAAAAATTTACTAAATATAAGTTCTTTTAAGAAGGCGCATAAATATATGAAATTATGTAGACTTCATAACTCTATTTACGACAAAAAAATCAGAAAACTATCTGGGGGGCAAAAACAAAGGGTGGCTATAGCTAGATCATTAATTCAAGAATCAAATATATTACTTGCAGATGAGCCTTTTAATAATCTAGATCCCAAATTGATAACAACAATTAAAAACCTTCTGCTAGAAAATGTAGATAAAAATAATACAAAAAAATCCCCAAAGACAGCATTAGTTGCATTACATAGATTAGATTTACTGAACGATTTCGATAAAGTTATTGGAATAAGGGATGGTAAAATTTTTTTCAATATCAAAAGAAATAACTTAAAGAAGATTCATTTAGAGAAAATATATTAATTAGTTGAACAAATTAAAATTAAACTATACCTCATTATCTTTTCTTCCAATTTTGGTATGCATACCTCTAGGGTATCAATTAATAAACAATATTCATTTTGGAGGATTTAAATTATTCCAAGAATTCTTAATTTCTGCATTTAATCCCAAGATCGATAATGAAATTATTATTACCGTAATTAAGCGATTAAATGAAACTATTTTAATTGGTTTTTTTAGTTGGTTAGTAAGTATTATTTTTGGAGCAATTTTTGGAATAATTTCCTCAAATATTTTTTATAAAATCTTTAATATTCCAAATTTTTTCTACCGCATTATAAGGTTTTTTCTAACAATAATTAGATCTATACACGAAGTGGTTTGGGGAATACTATTAATGCAAATATATGGAATAAATTTTTCGATAGGAATAATAGCTATATGTATACCTTATATTGCTGTAAATTCAAAAGTTTTTGCTGAACAATTAGAAACTATTGACTACAAAAGTTTTGAATCTATAAATCAAATAAATGCACCTAAATTTTCTTCTTTACTAACTTTAATATGGAATCCAATAATAAATACATTTAAAAACTTTGGTTTATATCGATTAGAGTGTTCAATAAGAAGTACTGTGATTTTAGGACTTTTTGGGATTGGAGGAATAGGTACCAGTATTTTTTTATCTTTCCAAACTTTGAATTTTAGAGAGTTATGGACTTATTTATGGTCCTTAGCAATTTTGATAATTCTTTCTGGATTAATATTCAAAAAAATAAAATTTAATACTACAAATAAAATCCTATCTATTTTTTTTATTTCAGTTTTTTTCATAACAATTTTATTTTCTTTTTCATATTTTCTTTATTTTATTTTTAACAATAATTTTGAAAATTTTAATTCCGTTAGTTCTCTATTTAAATCAAGCTCAGATTTAGGATTATTTGATTTCTTAAAACTTATATTAGAAACAATAATTTTAAGTCTTTTATCAACAGGAATCGCAATTAGTTTACCTCCATTAGTAATAGGAATTTTTAACAACAATACTTCTAAAATTTTTATAAAAATTTTTGCATTTTTATTACGTTTAATACCCACCCCTGTAATACTTCTAACTCTATTAACTTTTAATAATCCTTCTGTATCTTTAGCAGCTTTAACATTAGGTCTCCACAACGCTGGTATTACTAGCAAATTACTTTTTACAAATCTAGATAGCCAAGACAAGAGAAATTATATTGCAATGAAATCTCTAGGAATCTCAAAAAAGACTAGTTGGCTTTTAGGTTTATTTTCTCAACAAGCAAAAAGTTACTTAGCATATTGCGCTTATAGATCTGACATCATTATTAGAGAAACTGCAATTGTTGGGGTTATTGGAAGTGTTGGTCTAGGTTGGCAATTGCAAGAATCACTAAGTTCCTTCGCATGGCAAGAAGTTACATTAGTTTTGATAGCTTATAGCTCCATCGCAATAGTTGGCGAATTAATAAATGGTAAAATCAAAAATAGTTTAACTTGATTTGTAAGAATAATTTGTTAAATCAAGTAATTATTTTTTTCCGGTTATAGTGATTAGTTTACCAAAACAGCTAGTTGTAATTGGAGATAGCTCAGTTTATGGATGGGGAGATAATGAGGGTGGTGGATGGTGTGAGAGGCTTAGAAAAGATTGGTGCAATAACCACAATGGGCCAGTTATTTATCAACTTGGCGTTAGGGGAGATGGGATAGAAAAAGTTTCATCTAGATGGGAAAAAGAATGGTCATCTAGAGGAGAAACGAGAAGAAATAAACCTAAAGCAATCCTACTAAATGTAGGTCTTAACGACACTGCAGCAATTGGTCAGATAAATGGAAGACATCAATTAGATATAGATGGATTTGAATATGGATTAGAGAGGCTAATTAATGAAATGAACTCTCAAACAAATGTATTTGTTATTGGTCTTACACCAGTTGACGAAAGCAAAATGCCGTTCGCAGGATGTCTATGGTACTCAAATGATTTTTGTAATTCTTATGAAAGGAGAATGGAGGAAGTATGCCTCAATCAGAATGTCCCATTTCTTCCTACTTTTAGAGAAATGTACTCTGATAAAAGGAGTAAAAATTGGATTACGCATGATGGAATTCATCTAAATTCCGAAGGTCATTTCTGGCTTTTCCAAAGACTTAAAAGCTGGGAGATTCTTACAAAATGGAAGGAATCCTAGGTCTTTTCAAATATTATTAATTTAAAAAATATGAATATAAAATAAGAGCAAAGATAGCAAAAACAGAAGCAATACTTGTCTGAATAGCATTTACCAATTCATTACTTAATTTATATTTGTTTTGAAATTTAGCACCAATAATACTTTCGGAAAGTGTTGCCAAGAATCCAGAAACTACAACAACTATAAAATGATATTTTGTAGAAATAATTGATAGACGAAGCATTATAAAAGCCATAAATATTGATCCCAAAACACTAGCTAATGTTCCTTCTATACTTATTCCTCCCTCAGTTCCCCTATCCACCTTTTTAAGTGAAGTAATTAAGTATGTGTCTTTACCAAATCTTTTTCCAATTTCGCTACCAAAAGTATCCGCCAACTTTGCAGCAAAACTTGCAGCAAAACCTACTTTAAACATCACTACATTGGCAGCATTAAATTTGGTCATAATGGCAAGAAATAATCCTGTAGCTGCTGAGCCCCAGACATTCTCAGGACCTCTCCTCCCGCCTCTTTTTTCAGCAATTCCTTGTGCTTTTTTAAATTTAAAACCTATTTTGGTAACGAGGGATCCAAATAATAAATAAATTACAACTGACATCCATCCCTGCCAAGACAAACATCCCCACAAAATTGTGCCTAAGATGCCTGCACTTACCCAACCACTTTTCGTCATCAAAGGAATCCTGCAAAATATATAAATCAAAATAAAATTAATGCAAAAACCTATAAAAAATTGATTTCTAATTAAATCCATATTTATCTAATTCTTTAATTTCAAATCAATTCTCCACTGATTTAGAATTGATGATGCGTTAATACTAGCCGTTGAAGTTCTCAAGATAGTGTCGGAAAGCTTAACAAAGGTAATATTATTTTTTTTAAAAAAATCAATTTCTTTAGCGGACCAACCTCCTTCAGGACCAATTACATTCCAAAAAATACCTCCTTTTTTATTTCCAAATTCTTGTTGTTTTCTTAACCATTGATTTAAGTCATATAGTGTTTCTTCTCTAGTTATAGAAATTGAAACTCTTTCTTGATTATCTCTACTTTTTAGCCATTCAATAATATCCATTCCATTTAAAATAGATGGTTTCCATAATCTCTCACTTTGCTCAACAGCTTCATTGATAATTAAATTCCATCTCAAAAGTTTTCTAGAAAAATTTAAATTTTTGTTTACCTGTCTTTCTGAAAATAATGGCTGTATATAATCAATTCCTATTTCAGTACACATTTTTAAAATATCCTCAAAACCACTTTTTGGTATAACAACAGCTATTCCTAATAAGTGAATTTCTTGTTCTTGAAATAAGTAAGGTTTTTTTGATTTAATTATTTCTAAGCAATCATTTTTAACTTTTATAGCTTTCCATAATGAACCCTCTCCGTTAGCTATAAATATTTTTTTACCATTTTTTATCCTCATTACTTTATTTAAATAATGAGCCTCTTCTTTAGAAAGTTCTAAATTATTGTTCTTAATATTTTCAATTCTTTCATGGGAAATAATTAATCTTGTTAAGTCTTCCATCTAAAACACTTAATCTTTGAAAACTAAATCTTCATGTTCTTCAATTGCCCAATCATTATTTTCACCCCCAATAATTAACTCTTCAATTTTTACATAATTATTTGATATCTCATTCAAAGAATTAATTAATATATCTATTGAAATAGAATCTGAAGTTCCAAAATCAACCCAACATCTTCCCCACAGGTTTTGATATTCCATAATTCCTAAATTATGCATTAAGGCTGGAAGAGATGCATTTTTTTGGTCATTATCGTAGGACATCCAACTTAGATCGGAACCCTCTTCATGAGTTTGCAAATTTTCAGAATTAAATCCACCTAACCTTCCTAAAACGTACCAACTATCAAAAACACCATCTAAATAATTTTTTTCGTCTTGAGTTGGTGATTCTGAAAACCTGATCCATATCCAACAATTAAAAGGATCAACTTCCCTAAAAATAATATTCATATTGACTAATATCTTTTTAGATCTAAAGCTATTATAAGTAAGTTATTACTAGATTCAAATTCATACCTATAACTTAATTAATAATGCTTGATTTAAAAGAAATATCTTATCAACCCCAAACTGGTGAAAGAAAAATAATAGACAATTTAAATTTAAAAGTTCATGAAAATGAAATCATTTTAATTTGCGGCAATAGTGGTTCTGGGAAAACAACACTACTCGAAATAATAAGCGGATTAACAAATCCGCAAAAGGGAAAAATTACTTGGAAGAATAAAATTTTGTCTTCTAGACAAAGAAGATGGTTTTGTGGAGTAGTATTCCAATTTCCTGAAAGATACTTTATAGGTACAACCATTGGTAAAGAATTAAAAATAGGCCATAAATCTTTAAGAGAAAAAAATATAGAAATAGTTTTAAATAAAGTTGGTTTGAAAAAAATTAATCTGACTCAACCACCAGAACAGCTAAGTGGCGGACAACAAAGGCGGTTAGCTGTAGCAGTTCAACTACTTAGAAACCCCTCAATTCTTTTACTTGATGAACCAACTGCTGGATTAGACTATTCAATGAGAAATGATGTGAAGAATTTAATTCTTGATTTAAAAAATAAAAATACAATTATTATTGTTACTCATGAACCTGCCTTATTTGAGGGAATTCCTTCTAGGATATTATTCTTGGAAAAAGGGAAAATCAAAAATTTTATGAAAGAAAATCATGCAGGATAGGATAGTTCGGGCTACTGCAGCCAATGGAGGAATAAGATTAGTTGCGGTCTTAACAACAGAATCTTCTTTAGAAGCAAAAAAAAGACACGGCCTTTCTTACTTAACCACCTGTATCTTAGGCAGAGCATTTAGTGCTTCACTGCTTTTAGCAAGCTCGATGAAAATAATGCATGGGAGAGTCACTTTAAGAGTTAGATCTGACGGACCTTTAAAGGGATTACTAGTTGATGCAGGTAGAGACGGGAAAGTTAGGGGTTATGTAGGGAATCCTAATTTAGAATTGGACCTAGTCAAAATAGATAATAATAAATATTCTTTTGATTTTACAAAAGCATTAGGTACATATTTATATCATTCAGAGCAAACTCCCTCTGCTGTATTTATTGGAGAAAAAATTCAAAATAAAAGTGTTATTTGTAGTGGTGGCTTATTAGCTCAAGTTTTACCTAAAAAAGATACTGACCCTCTGCTAGTCTCACTACTTGAAGAAAGATGCAAAGAAATTAATTCTTTCAGCGAAGATCTATTTAAGTCAAAAGATAATCTTCTTGAGTTAATTAGAAATATATTTCCCGATATTGACGATAAATCAATCTCTGAAAAAGCTCGTTCTCAAGAAGTGAGTTTTAAATGCAAGTGTTCCAAACAAAGAAGTTTAAATGCGATGAAAATGCTTGATAAGAGCGAGTTAGAGGACATCCTCAAGAAAGATGGCAAAGCAGAGTTGGTTTGTGAATTTTGTAAAAATAAATATCTTATAAATTATGAAGAAATTAAATCTATGATAGAAAATCAATCATAAAAAAATTACGCCTAGCCATAAAATAACCATGGCCGGAATACTTTGAATTTTTTGTATTGATAAAGAGTTGTTTGATACTTCCTGAATGAAAGAATTATTTTCAAGCAATCCACCAAATATTAATCCTATCGAGAGAAAGGTAACACTCCAACCCAGAGAACCTATAAATCTTTTCCCTGATTTAATTTGAGTATAGGTAAGTATTAATGTTGAGATAGAGAGTAAAAGTCTATTATTAGAGTCTGGACTGATAAATAACAAAATTAAAAATAATAGCCCAACAGATATTTTTATTGAAAGATTATCAAATGAGGGGGTAGTTATTTTTGGCAGACTATACTGACTTGAATTGTTAGAGTTATTATTTAAATTTTTTATCTTAGAAAGAAGTGGGAAGTTATTATTGGTAAATTGATTAATTTGTTTTTCTTTTTTTGAGGCACTCACAGCTTCATAGCTTACATTTCCTGATTGCCTGGCTTTCAAACTACCCATGAGTAATTGATCAAAGGAAGATTCTATTTTCGCTTTTAAAATTAAGTCTTCACCAGCCTCTTTAACTTTAATATCTCTAGCCTTCTGAATATCCTCAAAAGCAGCACCTTCTTTTACACCTAAAATTTCATAAGGTGATTTTTCGTTATTATTTTTATTACTGTTTGAATCCAAAATTTTTTACCAATACTAACAGATTAACTAATTTTATAATCCATTAAGACTTTATAAAACAATTGGTTCGACTCCACTAACAACGGGCGCAACTTTGTTTAAATTTAATTGATTATTGTCTTCAACAAACTGATTTAGATTCCACTCATTTTTGAAAAGAATAACTGGCCTATTCCAACAATCTTTAACTATTTTACAGTTGAATATTCTGCCTAGTTTTTCAATGGCTGGCCATCCATCAGAAATCCATCTAGCCAATTGATATGGCATTGCTTCAAGATTTGCATCTACACCATATTCACTTTTTAATCTGTGAGTTACTACCTCCAGCTGCAATTGACCAACGGCTGCGAGTATAGGGTCTCTTTTACTCTCATCAAAGTCATAAAGAATCTGAACAGCTCCTTCTTCTCGAAGTTCATTAACACCCTTTCTAAAGTTTTTAAATGCTGAGGGATTTGGATTTCTTAACCAGCTGAATATTTCAGGACTAAAGGATGGTATGCCCTCATATTCCAGATGAGCACCCGTATAAAGAGTATCTCCAATAGAAAACATCCCTGGATTATTTAAACCAATAACATCTCCAGGATAGGCATCATCAACTACTTCTCTATCTTGCCCAAATATTTTTTGTGGTCTTGATAATCTAATTGTTTTCCCAGTTCTGGAATGTTTAACTGACATATCCTTTTCAAATTTGCCACTACAAACTCTTATAAAAGCAACCCTATCTCTGTGCTTTGGATCCATATTTGCCTGAAGCTTAAAAACAAACCCACTAAATTCATCGCTTGCAGGTTCAATATCCCCTTTATTACTATTTCTTGAAGTTGGTTTTTGTGCCATTTTTAAAAAACTATCTAAAAATGGCCTTACGCCAAAATTAGTCATGGCAGATCCAAAGAAAACTGGGGTTAAAGAGCCATTAAAAACTTTTTCTTTTTCAAATTTAGATCCTGCCTCATCAAGAACCTCCAATTCTTCAAGTGAGTTTTCAAGTAAATCTCTCTCTACATATTTTGATAGCTCTTTATCTTCAAGACTTAATCTTTTCTCATTCGATTGTTTCCCTCTCACTGCTTTATCAAATAAAATCACCTCTCTCGAAAATCTATCAATAACCCCTCTAAATTCCTCGCCACTCCCAATTGGCCAGTTTATAGGTAGGGTATTTAATCCAAGTTCTGATTCAATTTCATCAAGTAAAGAAAATGGCTCTCTTCCTGGTCTATCCATTTTATTTATGAAAGTAAATATTGGTATTTTTCGCATCTTGCAAACTTCAAACAATTTTCTAGTTTGAGGTTCTAGTCCTTTAGCAGCATCTTCCAACATAACTGCATTATCAGCAGCAGCTAATGTTCTATAAGTATCTTCGGAGAAATCTTGGTGTCCTGGTGTATCTAATAGATTAATTACAGATCTTTCATATTCAAATTGCAATACAGTTGATGTAATAGAAATACCTCTTTGTTTCTCAAGTTCCATCCAGTCTGAGGTGGCTTTTCTCTGATTACCCCTAGCTTTTACTGCTCCTGCCTGTTGAATGGCACCTCCATACAAAAGAAGCTTCTCGGTAAGAGTCGTTTTCCCAGCATCTGGATGTGAAATAATAGCAAAATTTCTTCTTTTATTTACCGCATCCAGTATTTCTTTATTATTTAGAATTTTAGTACCTAAGCTCATTTATATAATATAAGGGCCTTTCACTTAGTTCTTAAACATTACCATAGACTATTAAATAATTTTCACCTTCCTCAAACACATCTAAAGAGGATAGATCATTCTCTAAGATGAAATTTTTTAACTCTTTAAAAGTATAAGAAGCTCTTAAAGAGGCATAATAATCATTAGTTAAAATCTCATTATATTTAGTTGAACATTGTGCTTTGAGTTCTAAAGCAGACTTTTCATCTAATGGCCTTTTTAAGTCCTTGTGAAAATTTACAGTAATATTACTAGATAAAATTCTTATTGTGTTGAAGAAATCTTCAAGATTGGTAATGTGATGAATCAAACTGTTGCTTACAAGTAAACTAATTCTTTTTTTAAATAAAAAATTATTTGATTTAATGTCTTTGATGTCAGAACAAATGTAGCGTAAATTTTTTAATTTTTTTTGATTATTAGAAATACTTTTATTATATTCTGCTCTCAAAATCATCTCTTTAGAACCATCTATTCCTACGACTGCAGTATTAGGCCATTTTATTGCTAACTTCTCAGAAATATTTCCTGGGCCACATCCTAAATCAACTATTAAATCTTTTTCACCTAAAGAAATATTTTTTTTCAAAAGATATTGATTTATTTGATTAATTAGATTAACTTCCCCTTCTGAAAAATCAGCTTCGTCATAAGAAATGACCTGCTCTTTTTCTTCCATTAATTCAGGTTCGGGGACTCTTTCCATATCCTTTCTTGAAACAAAGATTTCATATTAAACATAATTCTACACAAACCGTTAAATAGTGGTAAGAATAGTTGCAGACGCCACAGGTAGAGTTATTCTTCCAGTACGGGTTATTTACATACGTTTTTTTTATCGTGACTGTTGCACCAAATAAAGCTTCTTCAGAGAGCAATTCCAATAATCTTAAAAAAGATGATTTTCCAAAGACTGCGCCAGCTGCTTATCCAGTTTTTTTCAGATCTTATAGTAGAAAAACTTCATCTGGCAAAAGGGAGAACTGGAGCGAAGTAGGCGAAAGGAATTTATCGGGATTAAAAGAATTAGGAAAACTTTCTGAAGAAGAATTAATCCTAATGAGAGAGATGCAAAGTAACCAAAAAGCTCAACCTTCAGGAAGATGGTTATGGATAGGCGGAACCCCTTGGATTAATAAGAACCAAAATTTCTCAGGAGCATACAACTGTACCTCAACAAACTTAATTGATTGGGAAGCCTTCGCATTAATGATGGACTTAGCAATGATGGGATGTGGAACAGGTGCAATAATTGAGCCTCATTTTATAAATAATCTACCTACGGTAATTAACAAAATAAATATTAAATCAGTCAGTGAAGTTGGAATAACTCCTAAAGATCAAAGAGAAGAAAAGTCATCA
>LUMQ01001392.1_pt1 | contig 9932 bp, 9 predicted proteins | sample 729621 | NCBI WGS metagenome assembly LUMQ01 (sample SAMN03860259, study PRJNA289734) | marine metagenome | biome: seawater column; feature: ocean; material: water; isolation source: Red Sea water column Station 12 - depth 25m | place: Saudi Arabia: Red Sea | collected 2011-10-15 | depth 25 m | reverse complement strand
AAATTTTTTGCATTTTTAAAGATTATTTAAAATTGGTTTATAAGTCGATCCTTTTTCAAACTCATCCATTATTTTAGATATTTGTTTAATTGATTTGGATGCATCCTCAACGGAAAAACCCTTTCCTTCAAGAATTGATTCATAACTCTTGGTATGCAAATCTTGGAATCCTCCTGTAAATTCAAATTCATCTCCATTTATGGTGAAGGATCGATACAGAACTTCCTCTTGTCCCATTTCTTTAAGTTTTTCTTTGGATAAAACATTGATCATTATTAAAACTTTCGCGTTTTCATGTTCGATAAGAACGTTAGCTTGATTGAGAGATAACTTGTTAACATTGAAATTTGAAACTTGGCCAAAAATATCAATCAAAATATCCAGATAGTGAATACCAAATTCGAAAAGAATCCCTCCTGATTTATTTTCACTTCCTCTCCAGGAAGAAAAAAACTCTGAACCTCTTGTTGTAGCATATATCAGGATGACTTCATGTTTTTCTTCTGACTTTTGTGAGGTTATATTTTGTTTCAATTGAATTATTGATTCATGAAATCTTAATTGCATAATTGTAAAAACCTTAGCAGCAGAAACGGATTCAGATTTTCTAATCCTGTCTAAGTCTGAAACAGATAAAGCGAGGGGCTTTTCACAAATCACATTTATATCATTTTCCAAGCAAGTAATTATTTGATCAGTGTGTAAGTGATTTGGAGTGCAGATAGAAATATAGTCTAAGTTATCTTTCTGATGGAATTTGATCATTTCCTCAAGACTATCAAGGGTTTCTATGTTCTTAGAAAGGAATTCTTTTTTTTGGGCTGAGTTAAAATCCAAATCACTGACACATTTTAGATCTGCACTAATGTTATTGATTGCTTGAATATGGCGAGGAGCTATGTACCCTAGTGCTCCCAGTAATCCAAATTTGAGCTTATTACCCATTGAAAAAGTATACTTGAGTAACTCATTGAGACATAAATGTTTAAAGGAATTGTAAAACTTTCAAAAAATGGCAAAGGATCTTTATTAGTATCTGAAGATCTATCATTTAAACTTTCAAGAAAGGAATTATTCAAAGTATTTCCGGGCGATAAGGTTGAATGTTCAGTTCAGCAAGATAAAGCAACCATTCAAAAAATAATCGAGAGAAATACAACCGAAGTCATAGGTAAATTAAAAAAAACTAACAAAGGATGGATTGCAGAATCCGTCAACAATGAATTTCATCTAGAAATAGTTATAAAAAAGAATACTTCTAAAAAACTCAAAAATGGTGACTTTTGTAAAATAAAAATAAAAAAACAACCAAGCTTAAAGCATAGGCCTGAAGGTTACATAGTTGAGCAACTTATATTTTCAAATATTTTTGAAGAAGCAGACGAGATTGCTTTACAAACAAATCTTAATATTAAGAGAACTTTTCCAAAAACAATTTTGCCAGAAATAAATAGGATTTTGAAAGAACACAATTCTGGAAATTTTCCTTCTGAGTATGAAGATTTAACTGACAAAAATTTTTTTACCATTGATGGCAAAAATGCAAAAGATTTTGATGATGCAATTTGCTGCGAACAAACTTCAAATGGATACAAATTATTGGTAGCGATTGCTGATGTCTCTGCTTTTGTCTCTGAAGGATCTTCCTTGGATAAAGTGGCTGCAGAAAGAGCAACATCAATTTATTTGAATTCAAAAGTTATTCCAATGCTACCAAAAGAATTATCAAATGATATTTGCTCTCTTCGCCCCCTTGAAAAAAGGTTAACGCTGGTCTGCGAAATGATTCTTGATAAAGATTGTTCTCTTAAAACTTTCAAATTTTATTCAGCAATAATCGAATCGAAGAAAAGGTTTACTTATGACGAACTTTCAAATCTTGAGAAAGATGACATAGATAGACACCCAGAATTTTCAAATGATTTAAAGAAATTGTTAGAAATATGCAAAAAAAGAATTGAAAAAAGGAAACAAAGGCTCGCAATAGATTTTGAAATGAATGAGTACCGACCAGAAGTTAAGAAAGGAAAACTAAAAGCTTTTGTTCCGGTAACAAGATATTTAAGTCATAAGGCTATTGAGGAATGCATGATTTTGGCAAACATATCTGCCGCAAAATTTCTAAAGGAAAATCAAATAAGCACTATTTTTAGATTTCATGACTTCCCGGATATGGATAAGATCATTTCATTGCAGAAATTTCTTCAATCAAGAGGTTTACCCATATCAGAAGATTTTAATCTTTCAAGAAAATCTATTTTCGATTGGGTTCAAAAAACCTCAAAACATAAAATCAATGAAATCTTAGCTCTTGAAATTCTAAAGAGTATGAAACTCGCAATATACTCTTCTGAGAGGAGTGAACATTTCGCTTTGGGTTTAGATGAATATTTACACTTCACCTCACCCATCAGAAGATATCCAGATTTAGTGGTTCATAGATGTTTTAGAGAAAGAGAGGCTGATCAAATCTCTAAGGAAGCAGATAAAGTTCTGAGATCGCGATGCGGGCAAAATTATATAGGGAATAAATTTTCTGGAATCATAACTGGAGTTACAGAATTTGGAGTATTTGTGAAGCTAGATCAAATTAACATTGAAGGGTTGTGTCACATAAGCTCATTCAAAAATAAATATTACAATTTTAATTATGAGATGAAATCCTTAGTCAGTAGACAAGGAACGATAAGCATTGGAGATAAAATGAGTTGCATTATCGAATCGGTGCATCCTTATGAAGGTAAAATAAGTTTAATACCGGCGTAAAAATGTTCGAGACATCAGATTTAAATACGATCAAAACTTTACTTGCCAACAAACCTGAGTCAGTTAGGTTGTTGGAAGTAGATGACAATTCAATTTCAAAAAGAATTAAAGATATAAAAAAGATCGCCATAGAGAAGAAATTAAAAATAGAAATAAAAAAATTTAAAAATCCAAATAAAAAGATCAATCTGATTTTCAAACCATCAGAACCAAAAAATATAGAGTACCTGGAAAAATTTTTAGAAACTAAAGAGGATGCCGTTATTCTTTTGCTTGATCACATAACGGATCCCAATAACTTAGGATCAATCCTCCGCACAAGCTTGGGAGGAATGGTTGATGCGGTAGTGGTTCCAAAATCCAGGGCATGTCATTTAACTAAATCGGTAAGAGAAGTTTCAAAAGGATCAAGCGAACTTATCCCATTTGTGATTGTGCCAAACCTTAAGAGGATTACAGAGATGCTAAAGCTTAGAGGGTTTTTAATCTATGGAGCTGAAGGTAGTTCACAGTCAGAATCTATTTACGATACTGATTTTTCCAAAAAAATAGGTTTGATAATAGGTTCAGAAAATACAGGTATTCAAGAAACTTTAAAATCAAAATGCGATAAAATAATCAAGATTCCAATAAGCGATAAATTGGAGAGTCTCAATGCAGCTATTGCAACTTCAGTAATTGTTTTTGAGATTAATAGACAAAGAACAAACTAGAAATGCTAGCTCAAAGAACTTTAACTAATCCCATCAAGGCAAGTGGCGTAGGCTTGCATTCAGGCAGAAAAATTACAATAAAACTTTTACCCGCACCTGAAGATACTGGAATTATTTTTCAGAGAGTTGACTGTGATCCAGTAGTTGAGATTCAGGCTACCGTTGAAAACGTAGGAGCTACAGCGCTCGCAACAACACTGGTAAGTGGAGATATTGAAATCTCTACAGTTGAACATATGCTCTCTGCTTTTGCAGGTTTAGGCATCGATAATGCTTATGTGCAAATTAATGACATAGAAGTCCCTATTATGGATGGTTCAGCAAATCCTTTTGTTTTTTTGATTCAATCAGCTGGCATAAAAGAACAAAAAGAAGTTAAAAAATTTATAAAAATAAAAAAACCGGTATGGGTGGAAGCTAACAATGGCGCGAGAGTATCACTTTCGCCCTATGATGGTTTCAAAGTAAGTTATGAACTTGATTATGATCATCCTGTTCATAAAAGACAGCCCAACAAGGCTACCATTGACTTCAATTCAACAACTTTTCTCAAAGAGATATCTCGTGCAAGAACCTTCGGCTTTATGAGTGAAGTTGATGCATTAAAAAAAGAAAACTTAGCTCTAGGAGCAAGCGAGAAAAATGCTATAGCAATCGGTGAAAATGAAATTCTTAATGAAGAAGGTTTGAGGTCAGAGGATGAGTTCGTTAAGCATAAAATTCTTGATGTCATTGGTGACTTATATTTACTAAAACACAATCTAATTGGATCTTTTGAAGGTTATAAATCTGGTCATTCTCATAATAATCAACTTTTAAGAAAACTTATCGATAATCCTGATACTTGGGAAATAATTACTGCAGAGGAAGGCAATCAGTTCATCAGATATATCGATCCAATCATTGACCCGAGTACAGGATAAAAAATGTTTGGCTTTTTATTTGGCTCAAAACATAAAAGAGTCATCAACCGTATTTCCAAAACTGTTGATCAAATTAATTCTTTGGAGCCCTCTCTTGAGCAATTAAATGCTGATGATTTACTGGCAAAATCTAATGAACTGAGAGATCAAGTTCGTTCAGGGGAAGCATTAGAAAAAGTACTTCCCCAAGCATTTGCACTAGTTAGAGAATCGAGTAAAAGAAATTTGGGTCTGAGACATTATGACTGCCAACTCGTAGGAGGAGTTATTCTTAATGAAGGGAAGATCGCTGAGATGGCTACCGGTGAGGGAAAAACCCTCGTGGCTACTCTACCCTGTTACTTAAACGCTTTGACCGGAAAAGGCGTTTACGTAATTACTGTTAACGAGTATCTAGCTGAAAGGGATGCAAATTGGATGAGGCCCTTGTTTGAAGGCCTTGGATTGACAGTAAGTCATGTTGTTCCCAATCAAAGTTTTGAAGAGAAAAAAAATGCCTATCAGGCAGATGTTGTTTACATCACGAACAACGAAGCTGGTTTTGACTATCTAAGGGATAACATGGCAATGGACAAAGCCCATAAAATGCAAAAAGACCTTTTTTTTGCTGTGGTTGATGAGGTAGATTCAATCCTGATTGATGAGGCTAGAACTCCTTTAGTCATAAGCGGTGTCGCCGAAGATAATTCTGAAATATATAAAAAGATCGGCCAAATAATTCCTAGCCTTAAGCAAGAAGAATTTGATTTGGAAACAGGAGATGTTTTTGTAGAAGGAGATTTTCAGATTGATGAAAAAGTTAGATCTGCTGAACTTACCGAGAAAGGTCATGAAAACGTTGAACGTCTTCTTGTACACAACGGACTTCTTAAAGAGGATGACTCGCTCTATGCGAGTGAAAATCTAAAATTATTAAATATGGTTCAGTCTTCCCTAAGAGCCTTTAATCTGTTTGAAAAAAACACAGATTATCTTGTGCAAAATGGTCAAGTAGTATTGATTGATACAACAACTGGAAGAGCTTTACCGGGTAGACGTTTATCAGACGGAGTTCATCAAGCGCTAGAACTAAAGGAAAATGTAAATATCCAAGTCGAAAGTCAGACTTTAGCATCAACCACTTTTCAAAACTTTTTTAGACTCTTCGATAAATTATCTGGCATGACCGGAACTGCTGAAACTGAAGCTCAAGAGTTTGAGGAAATTTACTCTTTAGAGACCATTGTCATACCAACGAACCTGCCCATGATCAGAGACGATAAGGAAGACAAAATTTATTTAACCCTTGAGGAGAAGTACGATGCTCTTGTTGAGGAAATAGAGAAAATTAACTCGACCGGCGCGCCAATTTTGGTTGGGACAATTTCCGTAGAAACTTCTGAATTAATATCCAGCAAACTAAAACAAAGAAAAATTGAACATAACGTTTTGAATGCAAAACAACATGAAAGAGAGGCTGAAATAATATCTCAGGCAGGAGCTCAGAATGCTGTAACCATAGCGACAAATATGGCAGGAAGAGGAACAGATATCGTCTTAGGAGGCAATGAAAAGGACGCTTCTTTCAGAGAAAAAGTTTTATCTCTTGGGGGTCTGCATGTGATTGGAACTGAAAGACACGAATCAAGGAGAGTTGATAATCAACTTAGAGGAAGATCTGGGAGACAAGGAGATCCTGGTTCCTCACAATTTTTTCTGTCATTAGAAGATAGCTTGATGAAGATTTTTGCACCGGAAAGAGTTAAAAATCTTATGCAATCAATTGGAGGTATGAAGAAGGGAGAATCCATAGAACATAGAATGCTTACCGGAGCGATCGAGAGAGCTCAAAGAAGAGTTGAGGGAAGAAATTTTGATCTAAGAAAAAGAATCCTTGAATTTGACGATGTCCTTAATGAACAAAGACAGGTTATATATTCACAAAGAGAGGAAATTCTTAAGGAAGATGACTTAACAGAATTAATTGATTCAATGCGATTCAATGAAATAGCAGATTTAGTTTATTCGTTTCTGCCGCCTTCTAGTGTAGAAAGTCAGTGGAAAACAGATAAGTTAAAGAATTCCTTGTCTTCTGATTTCGCTTTTGAATTTGACCCAGCTCAGTTCTTAGATGATGAAAAGAATAATCAAGATACCTTAATCGATGAAATTGTAAGTCAGCTTAAAAATAAATATCTTGAAAAAAGAATCGAATACAGCGAAGTTCTTCCTGGTCTAGAAAAACAAATTGTTTTGCAAGTCATAGATATATCTTGGAAAAATCATATCAATGCTCTTGAATACTTAAGACAAAATATAGGCTTTAGAAGTTATGCAGGAAAGGATCCCAGACTTGAATATAAAAGAGAGGCTTTTGAAATGTTCGAGGGTCTTCTCACAAACATCAATGCCGAAGCCATTAAGTTTTTATCCAAAATTCAAATCAATAAAGAAGAGCAAACAGCTCAGGAAAGTTCTGTTATAAAAAACACGATAAGTCACAAAGAAGAGATTCAATCCGCTTTTGATTCGCCACAAGAACAAGTCAATAAAAATAAATCTGAACCAAATGAAGAATTTTCAGGAAACAGAAGAATGAGAAGACTTCAAGCCAAAGCCAAAAGGAAAAAAAGAAAATAGATTATGAAAGAAGTTAAAATTGGCTGTTCTTCGAGTTATCAAAAATATGGCAAAAGGCTTGATACCGCAATAATTCAAGTGCCAAGGAACAGCAAAATCTCTGGTTTATTTACTTCAAATAAATTTCCTGCTGCGCCGGTAAAGGTTGCAAAAAGGAATTTAACAAACCTTGATAAAAAAAAGAAAACTGCATTATTTATAAATGCAGGAAACGCAAATGCTGCAACTGGACCAGAAGGTTTAAAAGACATAAATAAAATGTTTGCTAATTATAAAGATGTAAATGTTCTGCCCTTTTCAACTGGAGTGATAGGAGAAAGACTTGATCTACAAAGGTATGGAAAATCCTTTTTTAATGCTTATAAAAATCTTGGTAGAAGTAGTTGGAAAAATTTTGCTACTTCAATAATGACAACAGACAAGAAAGAAAAAATAGTTAAAAAGAGTATCAAGATAAAAGGCGAGACTATAAATTTCATTGGCGTCGCTAAAGGTTCAGCAATGATTGAACCTAACATGGCAACAATGTTGTCCTTTGTATTTACTGACTTAAAGATAAGCAAATTGAAGTTAGATAAAATCCATAGATTAGCCTGCGAAAGTTCTTTTAATTCAATAACTATTGATGGAGATCAATCAACATTTTACTCTTTAGCAGAAAAAATAGTACTCGATGCTGAAGGAGCAACAAAGCTAATTTCGATCACCGTTAAAGGACTCAAGACTGAAAACGAATGCAAAACGGTTGCTAAAAATATTGCTAACTCTCTCTTAGTAAAAACAGCTGCTTTCGGAGAAGATCCTAATTGGGGGAGAATTTTAATGGCAGTTGGCAATACCAATATTAGCTTTGACGAGAAAAAATTTAATCTAAAGCTTGGAAAGCTCCATGTATTTAGAAATAACAAACTTAGTTCAAGTTATTCAGAAAAATTAGGATTGAGAGAATTTAAAAAAAGAAAAATAGAAATAGTCATTAAGCTGGGTGATAGCAACAAGACAAGCAAAGTCCTTACGTCGGATTTATCTAAAGATTATGTAAGCATGAATGCAGACTATAGATCCTGATTATTTTTTTATTACACCTGAAGTAATTCCTGAGAATTACCTAGAACTGTTGGAATCGATCAAGATTAAAAAAGAATTGCTTTTGTTAAGATGTTTAGATAACTCAGAACTTAATAAAAATTTAAACAAATTTTTATTACTAAAGAAAAAGTATCAAACCAAACTGATTTTAAGCTCTAGACACCTAGACATCTCAGAACGATTTGATGGCATACATTTCAATTCAGCGGATTTGATGAATTTATCGGACTTAGAAAGCTATCAAAATTATTTGGGTGCGTCTTGTCATAATGAGGAGGAGATCAATAAAGCAAACCAACTTAAGTTGGATTATATTTTTATTTCACCAGTCAAAAAAACAAAAAGTCATCAGGATGCATCTTCTATAGGTTGGCAAAAATTTAAGGAATTAAGATCTCTTACTGATATTAAGACTTATGCTCTAGGTGGAATGAGAATTTCAGACTTAAATGAGGCAAAAAAATATTCTGCTGATGGAATAGCAGGTATTTCTTCTTTTATGGATCAATAGAAAGATCATCTTCATCTATTATGGGTCGGGAAATCTTGTGTTTCTCAAAAAACCAATCGCCTAAGTCAATGGCCTGACATTTCTCACTGCAAAAAGGTCTGTGATTTGAATCTTTATTCGCAGAGTACATTTTTCTGCATCGAGGACATTTTTTTTTCATTTAAGAATTTCTTTTTCTAAATCTTGATGAATTTTTTTAACTTTCTCCTCTAATTCCTGTAGAGATCCATCGTTTGAAATAATAATATCTGCAAGCTCATTCCTGCTTTTTCTATCTATTTGGGAATCAATAATTGATTTAATCTGACTGGCTTCAACATTATCCCTTTTTGTGGTTCTATCGATTTGATTATCTTCGCTTGTGTCGACAACTATTGTTTTTGAACAAAGGTCTTTTTGATTTGTTTCAAACAACAAAGGAGATACCAAAATCGCATATTTTGAACTCGCAGTTGCTAAATCATCGATGAGTATTTGATGAATTAATGGATGAAGTAGATTCTCTAACCAGTCTTTTGCAGAACTCTCTTTAAATATAATTTCTCTGAGTTTTCTTCTATCTAATTCTCCCTCAGAGGTAAGAATATTTGATCCAAATTTTTCAGCGATTTTTTTTAAAGCTGGTTGTCCTTTCATTACAGGTTGTCTAGAAGCTACATCTGCGTCCACAACTTTCACTCCTAAGCCCTCAAAGATTTCTGAGACGGATGATTTTCCTGATCCAATTCCTCCTGTTAAACCTACTACTATCATTAAAATTATTTTTCTGGATAATGATTATATTCCATGAACGGATAAATAATTCAACTGGGGGAATATGAATCCATATAGGTTACTTTTATTTTTGACGCTTCTAAATCTTTTAAATTTTGTGGACCGTCAACTTATTGCAAGCTTCGCAAACTTTATTGTTCCTGACCTAGGCTTAACTGATTGGCAGTACGGTATTTTAACTGGATTAGCTTTTGTCTTTTTTTATTCAATCATGGGATTGTTCATGGGAACGCTGGCAGATAAGTACAACAGACCAAGATTAATTGGTTTTGGGGTTCTGCTGTGGAGTGTTTTTACCGCGTTTACAGGTGCCGCTAAAGGATTTATAAGCATGGCCATTCCTAGAGCCTTCATTGGAGTCGGAGAATCAATCTTAACGCCAACATCCATGTCCATGCTTTCAGATAGCTTTCCAGCAAATAGGATGGGTTTTGCTGCTGGAGTCTATTATATGGGTGTTCCTATCGGAGTTGGGATAAGTCTCCTTATAGTAGGGTTTCTTGGTGAGCCTCTAGGATGGAGAAATTGTTTTTACAT
>LUMQ01002276.1_pt1 | contig 9934 bp, 7 predicted proteins | sample 729621 | NCBI WGS metagenome assembly LUMQ01 (sample SAMN03860259, study PRJNA289734) | marine metagenome | biome: seawater column; feature: ocean; material: water; isolation source: Red Sea water column Station 12 - depth 25m | place: Saudi Arabia: Red Sea | collected 2011-10-15 | depth 25 m | reverse complement strand
AGATATTATTTAAGACTTCCTATTGAATCTGAATATACCATTGATGATATGGCAGATGATGCAATTGCAGTTTTAGATGAACTTAATATCTCGCAGGCACATGTATTAGGTATTTCAATGGGAGGAATGATTGCTCAAATAGTTGCATCAACTTATTCAGATAGAACAAAAACATTCACATTAATAGCTTCGACTGCCTCAACTCCATCTCCGTTAAATGGACCAACACGAAAAGTTAGAAAATTATTAATGGACAGGACAAAAAATCCAAACTCAACTATTGATCAAAGAGTTAACAGAACTAGAAAAATATTTTCTGAAATAGGATATCAGGGAATAGATTTAAATACTGATGAATTTTATCAAGATATTTCAAGCTCTATTAAAAGAGGTGGAAATGATGATACTGGTTTTGGTAGACAGCTAACAGCAATTCTTGGTTCAGAAAATAGACTTGATAAGGTTAAGTCTATCAAGGCGCCAACTCTAATCATTCATGGTAAAGAGGATCCATTAATTAAGGTTAAAAATGCATATAAAACAAATAAACTCATAAAAGATAGCAAATTAATAGTAATATCTGATATGAGACATTTAATAGAGCCGCCCGTATTTGATCAATTCAAACAAGACCTTTTAAAACATTTAAAAAATTAATCCTACTAAATAATGTTATCTAATAAATTTAAAATTAATTATTCTATTGGCTCTGTCGCCAATGGTGTTAAAACTGATACTTTTACTTTTTTCTTATTATTTTTTTATAGCAATATTATTGGATTGAACCCGGGTTTAGCTGGCTCTGCAATATTTATTGCTTTATGTATTGATGCTATTACTGATCCACTAATGGGAACAATATCAGACAGAACAAATTCATCATTAGGACGAAGGCATCCATACATGTTCATTTCATTTATACCTATGTCTTTAGGATATATATTTTTATTTGCCCCTAGGCAAGGTTGGGATATGTCTCAAACTGATCTTTTCCTTTGGATGACAGTATTTACTGTATTAACAAGACTTGGAATGACTTTATTTGATATACCTCATCGTGCATTTGGAGGAGAAGTTACAAAAGACTATCAAGAACGAACTATCTTAATGTCTTGGAGAGAAGCGTTTGGTTGGATTGCTGGATTAAGTAATGCTTTTTTAGGATATGGTATCTTTTTTGCTTCAACTCCAGAATATCCTCAAGGACAGTTAAATCCAGATGCTTGGTTTCCATTTGCATTAACTGGTGCAATTGTGATGATCATAAGTGTTCTTTACTCATCATATAGTACTAAAGATGAAATAAAGTCTTTATCGAAATGGACTGGAAATATTACGTTAATTGATATTTTTAAGGAATTAAGAATAGCTATTGGAAATAAATCTTTTTTAATATTTTTCTTTGGTAATTTGTTTTTATCTTTATCTTGGGGTTTAGCAAATACTTTAACTCTTTTTGTGAATACATATTTTTGGGAATTTGAAGCCACTCAAATCAAGTATTTTTTACCTATCTACCTTATGGGAACTTTATTAGCTTTATATTTAACTCCAAAGTTAGTTAATTTATTTGATAAGAGAACTATTGTTATGATTTCAATATCAGTTGTTGGAATTATTGCACCGGCAGCATTTATTTTTTACAACCTTGGTTTAACACCTGGAGATATAGCTGATGAGGTGGAATTGGACAGTGGAAAAAGACAAGAAGGTATCTTATTTGCAACCGTTGGCTTTATGCAAAAACTAAATACTGGCCTAGGATCATTTTTTGCAGGTCAGGTTTTAAATTTCATTAATTTTGATAGATCAAATCACACCGCTGAACAGGCTTATACTCTTGCATTTGTTCAAGGACCTGTGACGACATTACTAATGATAGTACCGTTAATTATATTTAGTTTTTATTCGTTATCTGCTAAACGGCACAAGGAAATTATTGAATCTCTTAAATTAAGAAATTAATTTATCAACACATTTTATAATTCTTTTCCAAATATTTGCATGAATGGTTTTTGAATCATTTTTTGAAAAATTATTTATAAAATGATTTATTAATGAATCCATATCATTTGTATTTAAATCGTTATTTTTATTAAATTTATTACTTAACATCTCTAACTGAATATTATTTCTGATAGATTGATCTTTTTTTAAAGAGTCAATTCCAGCTAAAATTTCTAGTTTTACACATGCATAATTTAATTCATCTATATTAGATTCAGCATTTTCAAGTGATTTTTGTATGGCATTTATGAAATTAGATGGCGCTTTATCAATTTCAATTTTTCCCAAGAGAACATCATATATATTAGCGTAGGCAACAAATCTATCTTTCTTTTTAGCGATATTAATATCATTAATTTTTGATTTGATATCTTTAATAATATTTTTAAATTCTTTAGTATTTTTTGCATCAGAGATTTCATTTAAAGCTGATTTGACTTCAGAGATAGAAATTTCATTGCTGTTTAATTTTTTATTCAAATCACTTATCTTATTAATTTCATCTGTTAATTTTTGCTTTCTCTCAACAAAAAACCTATCAGCATTTTTATTGAATTCATCCCACATTTTTTTTTCATTTTTCTTTCCAGCAGGACCTATATTTGACCACTCATCTTTTAGTTTAATAAATTCACTAATATTTTTTTCATTATCATCATTTGAAATTTCAGTAACTTTTTTTATGAGTAATATCTTTTTTTCTTTATTTTCATCTTCTTGACGTTTTATTTCATCATTTATTGGTTTTCTAGCCTCAAAATATAGTTTTTTAAGTTTATCTAAGTCTTCATCTAAAACTGGGGCATATTTTTGCCACTCTTTAAAGGTTTTTTGAAGAAATATAATTAAATTTTTAGAATTAGGCCATTTGTTTGAATTATCATTAACAAACTTATTAATATCGTTAATAATCTCATTTCTCTTTGAAGCATTTTTAACTTTAATTTGTTTTATTTCATCAAAATATTCTTTACAAGGTTCCCATGCTTTTTTAGTAAGATCATTAAAGTTTAGCCATTGTGATTTTTTTTAATCAAATCATCCAATTTATTTATTAATTCATTTCTTTTAGGATTTGTTGCAAAAGATGATATTTCATCAAAATATCTTGATTTACTAATAGCAGCATTAATTTTATGTCTTAATTTGTTAGGTATTTTATCTAAGGCTTTAGATTCTTTAAGAACATTTCTTAGCCTCTTTTGAGCATTCTTTATTGAGCCGTCAGAAAATAATCTTTCAGCTGCTTCTAATTCTTTAAATAAATGTTGATTAGTTTCCACAATATTTATATATGATGTTTATAATTATACTAAATGAAAAAACGAATTCTAACAGGAATTACAACAACTGGCACACCACACATTGGAAATTATATCGGTGCTATTCGTCCTGCAATTGAGATGACTAAAGATTATGATGAATCTTTCTTTTTCTTAGCAGATTATCACTCAATTATTAAAAATCAGGACTCAGATTCTATAAAAAATTCTGTAAAGAATGTTGCATTAGCATGGTTATCTTCTGGATTAGACCCAAATAAATCCTATTTTTATAAACAGTCTGATGTTCCAGAAATAATTGAGTTGTGCTGGATTCTAAACTGCGTAACTGCAAAAGGGTTAATGAATAGGGCTCATGCCTACAAAGCAGCAACGTCAATAAATGAAAATGATCCTGATAAAGGAATTACAATGGGATTATTCTCATATCCTGTACTAATGGCTGCAGATATTCTCATGTTTGATTCAACACATGTTCCAGTTGGATCGGATCAAGTTCAGCATTTAGAAATGACAAGAGATATTGCTGCTAGATTTAATCACTTATATAAACCAATTTTAACCCTACCAGATCCTATTATTCAGGATAAAGAAAATGTAGTTCCTGGATTAGATGGACGAAAAATGAGCAAATCTTATGGAAATGTTATACCTCTTTTGGAAAGTGAAAAGATATTGAAGAAATCAGTTATGAAAATTGTTACAAATTCTTTGGAGCCAGGGGAGCCAAAGGATTCATCAGATTGTACTATTTTTAGTTTGTTTAAAAATTTTGTTGATGATTCAGAGATGAAATCAATACAAAAAGCGTATGACGAGGGCATTGCTTGGGGTGAGGCCAAAGAAATGCTATTTAATACAATCAATGACGAACTTGAACCTATACGATTAAAATTTGAAGAACTCAAAGAGGACAACGATTATATTAATGATTTATTAAGTGATGGTGCTAAAAAGGCAAGAGACATTGCTAAAGATAAAATTTTTCAAATCAAAGAAGCTATTGGCATAACTAAAATATCTTAATGTCTCTATCAGGTTCCTCATGGTTAAAATTTGGCCTATTTACAGTCGGGCTTGGTCAATCTTTTGTTTTTGTTTTAGTACCACCCTTGGCAAGAGATTTAGGCTTAACAGAAATTCAGACTTCATCAATTTTTGCTATCTCTGCAGTAGCGTGGGCATTAACCAGTGCGTTTTGGGGGAGAGCGAGTGACAAATATGGTAGAAGAAATATAGCAATTCTAGGATTGCTTGGATATGGTATTTCATTAATTGCATTAATTACTCCATTATTCTTAGTTGAACGAAATTTACTTAATTTAAGTTTTTTATTTCCTGCGTTGATATTGGGGAGATTAATTAATGGATTAGTTGGATCTGCTACAAGACCAGCTTCGTTTGCATATGTTGCTGATACTACTCCAAAAGAAAAAAGAACAGTTAAGTTTGCAAGACTAGAATCAAGTTTTCTTTTAGGAACTGTTGCTGGACCTTTGATTGGTGGATTTTTGTTTTTAATAACAAATGAAACACCTTTTTATGTATTTTCTTTATGTGCTTTGATAGCGGCAATTGGGATATATAAAAATTTAGATTCATCAAAAAGCACTGATATTAAATCTGAAATATCATCGAAGATAAAATGGAATTCAAAATCCATTCTTCCATTTTTATTTTTTGCAGCTGTATTAAGTTTATGCCAATCGTCATTACTTCAATCGATTGGTTTTTATATTACTGATTTTTTTGGAGACTTAGAAAACTTACCGACCCTTATAAGCATGACTTTTGGATTATTATCAATGTCAACCATTTTTAGCCAATATATATTTACAGACGCATTTCCATTGAATAACTATTATCTTTTGTTAATTGGCACTATATTGCTAGTATTTTCTTACTTTACAATGGCTTTTTTTCCAACAATATCAATATATTATTTATCTGTAATTGTTTTAGGTGTTGGATTTGGCATGACTAGGCCTGCATTATCTTCATCTCTTTCATTAGCGCAAACACCTGAAAATCAAGGATCTGCTGCAGGTTATTTAGGTTCTGTTATTCCTATTGGCCATATGACAACTCCTTTCATTGCTATGCCAATATATGCAATTAATCCATCTTACTTGTATTATTTCAGTTCATTCTTATGTATAGGATTAATACTATTTATAATATCTAATCCAACGATAAGAAAAACTAAAGATTATGAATAAATCATTATTATTAATAAATTTAGGAACACCTGATAAACCTACTTATTTTAGTGTCTTTAAATACCTTAGACAGTTCTTGATGGATGGAAGGGTCATAAATATCAATCCTATATTAAGATATATTTTGGTTAATTTTATAATCTGTCCAACTCGTTCATTTTCATCTACAAAGATTTACAAAGAGGTATGGGATTCAAAAACAGGCTCACCATTACTTCACAATACAAAAGAACTTACAAAAAAAATTAAATCTAGGTTGCATGAGTATGATGTACATTTTGCTATGCGATATCAAAATCCATCTATTGAAAAAGTAATAGATGATATTTTGAAAAAAAATCCTGATGAACTAATAATTCTTCCGCTTTTTCCTCATTATGCTGCTGCTACAACTGGATCAGTGTATGAAGAAGTTTCGAGAATACTATCTAAGCGCTGGGTTGTACCCAAAATAAAATTTATAAATCAATTTTATGATAATGATAAATTTATTGATGCATGGGTTGATAAGGCATCAAAGTTTCAAATAGATACCTATGACAAGATTATATTTAGTTACCACGGAATCCCAAATAGTCATGTAGACAATGTATATCCAGATTCTATGTGTGCAGATCATAATTGTGAGATGGAAGTCACTCAAGATAATAAGTTTTGTTACAAAGCTACAACATATGAAACAACTAAGATCTTAGCTAACAAGTTAAATATACCTGAGGATAAATATATAGTTACCTATCAATCTCGTTTAACAAATAAATGGTTAAGCCCATTCACTGATGAGGTGTTAGAGTCACTCCCAAAAGATGATAAAAAAAATGTTTTAGTATTTTCACCTGCCTTTACAGCTGATTGTCTTGAAACAATCATTGAGATTGGTGATGAATATAAAGAATTGTTTGAAGAATCTGGTGGAGAAAATTTAGATTATGTTGAGTCACTAAATTACTCAGATTTATGGGCAGATGCTATCATTGATATTATTAAATAGGGAATTTATTGATGTTTAAAAAAGATTTATTACAAAACAAAAGAATTTTGATTACTGGGGGTGGAACTGGCCTTGGGAAGGAAATGGCTAGGCATTTTGCTGAACATGGCGCTGATTTATACATATGTGGAAGAAGAGAAAATGTTTTAAAAGAAACAGCTGATGAAATTACTAAGAAATATGGAGTAAAAGTAAACTATCAAACTCTTGATATAAGGGCATCGAAAGATGTAGATGATTATGTTCAATCAATTTTTGATGACGGCCCTCTTGACGGTTTAGTAAATAATGCTGCTGGAAATTTTATTTCACCTACAAAAGACTTATCTCATAAAGGATTTGATGCAATAGCAAATATTGTATTTCATGGTACTTTTTACATGACGCATTCAGTTGGTAGACCGCATTCAGTCGGCAGACGATGGATTGAATCATCATCAAAAGGGTCAATTATTAATATTTTAACAACATGGGTTTGGACAGGTTCTCCATATGTTGTTCCATCAGCAATGTCAAAATCTGGTATAAATGCTATGACAAAATCTTTAGCAGCAGAGTGGGGCAAATATGGTATTAAAGTAAATGGAATTGCTCCTGGTCCATTTCCAACAAAAGGTGCTTGGGAGAGGCTTAATCCAGGTGATAATAATGATGATGGGATGATGAGCACTGTTCCACTTGGACGGGTTGGCGATATGATTGAATTACAAAACTTAGCTACTTTCCTTATGGCAGATGGATGTGATTATTTAACGGGTCAGACAATTGGGATAGATGGCGCACAATATCTAACTGGCGGTGGAACTTTCTCTCAATTAGATAAATTATCTGACGATGATTGGGAAAATATGAGAAAATTGATAAGAGAAGCAAATAATAAGGATAAGGCAGATAGAGCCTAATAGGAGTTTAATTATGAGTAGTTTTGAAGAAATGAATAAAGTTCTTAGTGAACAAAAAGATTTTTTTATTAAAAACGGATCACCATCTGTTGAATTGCGTATAGATAGATTGCAGAGATTAAAGTCCTTAATAATGGATAATAGATATGATTTTGTAGATGCTTTAAATACTGATTTTGGAAATAGATCTAATAATGCGTCAATGTTATCAGATGTCTACGGAATAATGCCTGCAATAAATTTAGAAATCAAAAATGTAAAAAAATGGAGTAAACCAGAAAAAAAATCATCTAATTTTCCCTTTGGTTTGTTGGGAGCCAAATCATACGTAAAATACGAGCCACTTGGGACTGTTGGTATGATTTCACCATGGAACTTTCCTGTAAATTTAACATTTGTACCTCTGGTATCGATTTTCGCTGCGGGTAATCAGGTAATGCATAAACCTAGCGAACATACGCCAGTTACATCAGCTCTTTTGAAAGATCTATGTGATAAAACATATGATCAAAATGAATTTGCAACCTTCTTAGGGGGACCTGATGTAGGTGAGGCTTTTACAAAATTAAATTTTAATCATCTTCTTTACACAGGTGGAGGTGAAGTAGCAAAACATGTTATGAACGCAGCATCTCAGAACTTGGTTCCTTGTACTCTTGAACTTGGCGGTAAGTCTCCAGTTGTTATTGGTAAATCAGCTGATTTAAAAACCTCCGCAAAAAGAATTATGTTTGGTAAAACAATGAATGCTGGACAAATTTGTTTAGCGCCTGATTATGTTATTGTTCATAAAGATAAAAAGGATGACTTTATAAAAGAAACAAAAGATGCAGTTACAGAGTATTTTCCTGACATCAAGAACAACGAAGATTACACATCAATAATTAATCAAAAGCACTACGATAGACTTAAAGATTTGTTGGATGATGCAGTTGCAAAGGGAGCAAATGTCGATGAAATAAATCCAGCAAATGAAAATTTTTCTCAGCAAGAGTTTTATAAAATACCGCCCACAATTGTCACTAATACAACAGATGATATGAAAATAATGCAAGAAGAAATTTTTGGACCTATATTACCTGTAGTCGAATATGAAGAGATTGATGAAGCAACAAAATTAATAAATTCCAAAGATAGACCTCTTGGTCTCTACTACTTTGGAACCGATAAAAAAGAAGAAGATAATATCTTAAATAATACATCCTCTGGTGGTGTAACAGTTAATAACGTTATTAGTCATCTTCAGCAAAATGATCTATCTTTCGGTGGTGTGGGACCATCTGGAATGGGAAGATATAAATCATTTGATGGTTTTAAGAATTTCTCGAATCCACGAGCATATTTTAAGGACGTAAGCTTTAAATTAGATAAATTTTTTGACGCAGTAAGACCACCATATAAAGGAAATATTGAGAAAGTTTTACAACAACTGATGAAATAAGTTGTGTCATCTATATCTCTGAAATTAGGTTATAAATACCTTAGATCTAATAAAGGAGGTGTGTTTTCATTCACTACCTTATTGGCAATAATTGGCTTGTGTTATTCCTCATTCAGTTATTAGTTCAGATGAACCAATCGATGACTATGAAAATCTTATAAACCAAGTTAAAAAAGATGCAAATATATTAGAGGCATCAACTTACATCAATACTCAAGGAATAATTTCATCTTCATATGACACCAGGGGTGTTTCTTTAATAGGAATCGATCCATTAAAAGAAAAAAATATGTCAATAATTCCAGATTATATGCTCGTTGGAGATTTAAATGATCTTAATGAGGATAATACAATTATTATTGGCTCGTTACTTGCTGCACAAATCGGTGCCTATATTGGTGATGAAGTTAACATAACTACCTCAGATATAAGAACATCTCTTATTGGTTCTTACCCTAGATCTGTAAATTTTGAGGTAGTAGGCATATTTGAATTGAAGACTGAGATTGATCAATATCTTACATTGATTTCACATTCAACATCTCAAAAAATAAAAAATCTTAAGGCAAATCAAACAACCGGAATTAGGCTTAAAACAAATAATTTATTTACTGCTGATATAATTACTGAGAACATTATTAATAATCTTGATTCCAATAATTTAACATATTCATCTTGGAAAAATACTCACGGAACTTTATTTGAAGCAATTAAATTCGAAAAATTATTAATAAGTTTGATGTTATTTTTAATAATCGCTGTCGCCTCAATATTAGTCTTATCAACTGTAGTAATGACAGTTAAATCAAAAGAAAGAGAGATTGGCATCCTTTTAACCCTTGGAGCTAGTAATAAACAAATAGTCTTAATATTTTTTACACAAGGATTAATAGTAACCTTAATAGGTATTTTTGTAGGCATATTATTGGGCTTTCTTTTGATATATAACCTCAACAATTTTATTTCTGTTATTGAAAGCATGCTTGATAGAAATCTATTAGAGGCATATTTTATAAATTATTTTCCGTACTACATAAATTTTGGTCAAATTTTTTTGATATGCTTTTTTTCATTTTTAATAAGCCTTATAT
>LUMQ01000828.1_pt1 | contig 9951 bp, 15 predicted proteins | sample 729621 | NCBI WGS metagenome assembly LUMQ01 (sample SAMN03860259, study PRJNA289734) | marine metagenome | biome: seawater column; feature: ocean; material: water; isolation source: Red Sea water column Station 12 - depth 25m | place: Saudi Arabia: Red Sea | collected 2011-10-15 | depth 25 m | reverse complement strand
AAGATGTCATAAATTCTGGACGCATTGTTAGCGATTTAACTGTTTGTGGTAGATAAACGTCGTAATGACCTCCACCAGCAAAACAAATTAGATTCTGGGAATTTCTAGATTCTAAATTTTCAAAATAACTTATAGATTCAAGCTCAGAGAGTGATGGCGGAACATTTAAACCATCATTTAGTTTTAAAGTTTCTGGTATGTGTGTAAATAAGGCATCCAAAGAGCTAATAGATAGCTCTTCAAACATTTTCTTCAAATCAATTTCTGAATGTGGTACAAACATTAACTTAAAAACCTCTTATATAACAAATTACCTTCTACTAAATTACCACGAATATCAAACTCTACTAAATCGTCAGCAGGATTACTTTTGAATAAAACAAAGCCAATTGGGTAGCCTAATATAGGTGAAATATTGCCAGAAGTTACAATGCCTTCTACCCCATCAGAGGTGCATATAGTTCCAGTACGAGCTATCTGTTTAGCATTCAACTTAAATCTCTTAAGGTGTTTGTGTTCCTTAGATTCAATTTGATAATCAATAACATCTTTTCCAAGATAATCATCTTTATTGGTTACAGTCCATTTTAATCCTGCTTCAATTGGTGAAATGTCGTCGGTTAATTCAAAACCATATAAAGGTAAAGACGCTTCTAGTCTTAATGTATCTCTTGAGCCTAAACCACAAGGTTTTACACCTTTAGCCTCTAATTGAGATATAAAACCAAGGGTATCATTAGTATCAAGCATAACCTCAATGCCATCTTCACCGGTATATCCAGTTCTTGCATAAACATATTTACCCTCTTTTGAAGTTGAGAATTTATCAGGAACAGACATAATATTGCCAACAATATCTATTGCATTCTTACCTTGCACAGCTATTAAGTCTGTATTCATAGTGAGATCTTCATAATTAATTGAATGTATATCTAAATGTGTTTTAATTTTATTTGTATTGCTCGCATTGCATATAAGTATTAAATCATCTTCAAATTTCCAAAATATAACATCATCTATGGCAGTACCGTCTTCAGAAGTAAAAATAGAGTACAGTGCTTTTGTGTTACTTATATTTTTAAGATCTGAGCAAATCAAATAATTAATATCTTCAATTTGAGAATAATTTAAACGAAGTCTGCCCATATGAGATACATCAAAATATCCTGCTAACTCTCTTACATAATGATGTTCTTTTAATGTTCCATCATAAGAGAAAGGCATAGACCATCCAGCAAAATCTATTACCTTCGCATTTTTACTTAAATGAAAATCGTAAAGAGAAGTGGTTTTAGATTCTGACATTAAGAAATAAATGATTCATATTGCTGGTACGACATACCAGAATCATCCATTTCTTTTATTTCAGCTTTAACCATCCAGCCTTGACCAACTGGATCGTTATTGATTAGTTCTGGTTCAGTTTCTAAAGTAGAGTTTACTTCAGTAATAACACAATTCATTGGTGCATAGGCCTCTGCAACAGTTTTAGTTGCTTCGACTTCTACGATTGCATCACCTTTGTTAAACTCTTGACCTACTTCAGGTAATGTAACAAAAACTATATCTCCCAGCTCACCCTGTGCGTAGTCAGAAATACCAACTGTTACATAGTCGCCATCAACTATGTACCATTCATGTGTTTCAAGGTATTTTGTTTCTGACATTGCTCCCCCTTAATTTATCTTGGCTTTACAGTAGAAAGACCGCCATCAACATGAATGGTCTGACCTGTTACCCATTTAGCATCTGGGCTTAATAACCACTTTATAACAGGAAGTATATCATCTGCATCTCCAATTTTCGAAATAGGATGCATGTTTTTAGATACTTCCCTTGCAGCATCAGATGAAAGTATTTTCTCTGACATTTTGGAATCCATAATACTTGGAGCAATAACATTTACTCTTAAATTATCTTTTGCATAAGTAGCAGCAGCTGATCTAGCAAATCCTTCAATTCCTGATTTTGCAGCTGCAATAGCTTCATGATTTGACAAGCCTTTTGAACCAGCAATAGATGAGAAAAATATAGCGGATCCATTCTTCATTCTTCTAGCAAAGCTTGCTAATAAGTAATAAGAAGAAAATAGATTTGTAGTTATAACATCATTGAATTCTTCAATAGAAGTACCATGAAGCGGTTTTATTAATATTGATCCTATACAATTTACTAAACCTTTTATTTCGGTGTCAGAATCTATAATTTTTCCAAATTCTCTTGGTTCTACTGTATTATTTAAATCAATTACTTGATATTCTGCATTTATTGCAGATGCTTGTTCTTTTAATTTGGCTTCATCTCTACCAACTAGAAATAATTCATTTTCATTAGATAGTGCATTAACAATAGCTGTACCAAGTGTTCCTGTAGATCCTGCAATTATGTACATGTGTATATATTAAGTTCCAACATTTAATTTGATAAATTATTTGTTTTAGAAATATTGCCAAACCAATAAGCAGATTTATGAGGTTTACGAGAGTAATCAGTTTTATCAACTTCCACTAAACCAAAATTCATTTTATATCCAAGATCCCACTCAAAATTATCAAGAATTGACCAGTAAAGATAGCCCATTATTTTTCCATTTTCACTCAAGTAATCATGAATATCATTTAATACATCGGTGACAAATTCTATTCTCTCATTATCATCATCAGTTGCAATACCATTTTCTGTTATAAAAATATCTTTATCAGGAAAAACTGAATGAATTCTATAAAGATTATACAAAATAGCTTGAGGTCTATATTCATAACCCATTTTGGTAGTTCTAATTCCTTCAGGATTATATTCATGTCTGCCAGAGAAAACACCACGAAATCTTGGATAAATATGTGTTCTAAGAATAGGTATTTTTATTTGTAACCATGACAATGCCCGAAATATTAAATTTGGGTTAGTTCTTCGTATACTATATGTTTGCAAAGCGATATAATCATCATCTTCAGAAGCATATAGAAATTTATCTTCCATGTGATATTTTATATACTCTTTTTGAAGACTTAAATCATTATCATCCCATTCGTGTAATGCATGTGTCATAGCTACCTTAGCTTTTGGATTATGTTCTTTAATTATTTTCATAGATTGTTTGTGTGCTTCAATAATATTATTTGAAGCTTTAATAAATAATTTTTCATTTTGAATACCAGGAGGAAAATTTCGTTTTGATAAATAACCAAACATTGAAAATATACCTGGTTCATTTATTGTATTGTAAATTTCAATTTCTTTAGGAAGGTGTTGCATCATGACGTCTACATAATTTATAAAAGCTGTAGTTGTTTTTTCAGAGGCCCACAAGCCATCATCCATTAACCAATCTGGAGTTGTGAAGTGATGAAATGTGATTATAGGTGTAATATTTTTTTCTAATAAAAGTTTTGCTTTATCTACATAATGATTAATTTCATTGAGATCATACTGACCTTGGTGTGGCTCTACCCTACTCCATTCAATTGAAAATCTGAAAGCTTTTATTCCTAATTCGTCTAAAAGGTTCACGTCCTCTTTATAAAATTCATAATGTTTACATGCCTCGTTGCAAGGTTCTGAACATACTGTATTTTCTTTATTCTCCCAATGCGTCCAATCATTATTATAAATTCCACCTTCAACTTGATATGAAGCAAGTGCTGTACCGAAAATAAAATTATCTGGAAATTTCTTATTTGTCATATAAATAAATTACATAAGTTATATAAATATAAAGGGCTTGCAGTAGAAATCTTAAGAAGTGTTGTTGGTTGCTCCAGTAGTTTCTACCATATGGAAGGTTGTTTATCCATACATATAGATTTGCACCATATAAAAGTACTAGAAGAACAATCATTGCTAAAGCTGCTTCTTTTCTATATTTTGTAAAAAGTAAAAGCGGAATAACGATTTCAAGTATTCCAGTAAATTGATGTACCACTCGAGGGAACGGAATAAAACTAGGAACTATTGCATCGTAAAATTGTGGATTTAAGAAGTGATTCAATCCAGCTCCAATAAAGAAGAGTACATAAAAGTAAATTAATACTTTTGTTATGTCCACTGTTTTGATTTATTAATAGCTTTATTCCATTTATTTAAATAGCGGTCTCGTTGTTTACTATCCATATTTGGATTCCAAGATTTTGATTGTGAAATAAATAAATTCATATTTTCTAATGGAAGGTTATTAATAAAAAGATAGGAAGCAGCACCTGCACCTAAAGCGGTAATCTCATTAATTTTTTGTGAAATAACTTTTTTATCAAATATATCAGCTTGAAATTGCATAAGAAGATTATTTACAACCATCCCACCATCTACATTTACAGTATCAAATGTTATTCCAATATCTTTCTCCATAGATTCAAGTAATTCATTAGATTGATATGCAACTGACTCTAAAACCGCTCTTGCAATATGTGATTTATTTGAAAATCTAGATAATCCAACTAATACACCTCTAGCAGTCTCATCCCAGTGTGGAGAAAACAAACCTGAAAAAGCAGGAACAAAATAAACATCACCATTGTCTTTTACACTCATAGCGAGTGGTTCAATATCTTCACTGTTTTCTATAATATTTAAATTGTCTCTAAGCCATTGAACTGCTGCCCCTGCAATTGAAACAGATCCTTCTAATGCATACTGAGGTTCCTCACCATCTTTTTGGTATGCAACAGTACTAAGTAGGCCATTGTTAGAATGTACAATCTTATTACCTGTATTTGTTAATGCAAAGCAACCCGTTCCATATGTATTTTTAACATCACCTGAATTTATACAGTTTTGGCCAAATAGTGCGGCTTGCTGGTCACCTAGAACGGAAGTTAATGGAACATTTTTTAATAAGTCTGAATTTGTTCCAAAATTATAAAGAGAAGGTTTTATCTCTGGCAGTGAACTTTCTGGAATATCTAATGTCATTAATATGTCATTCATCCAATTCAATGTTTCCAAATCCATCAACAAAGTTCTGCTTGCATTTGTTACATCTGTTACGTGTTCTCCCGTAAGTTTAAAAAGCAACCAACTATCAATTGTTCCAAAGGATAGGTCATTATCTTCACGTGCTTGTTTCACATCGTCAACATTTCTCAATAACCATAAAATTTTGGATAATGAAAAATATGTAGCAATTGGCAACCCTGTCTTATTAAATGATTCCTTTAATTCAGTTAATTCTTTAAGTTCATCACAAATGTTTTGTGTTCTAGTGTCTTGCCAGACTAATGCATTATGTAACGGCTCTGCTGTTGATTTTCTCCAAGCTAATGTAGTTTCTCTTTGATTTGTAATACCAATGCTATCTAACTGGGCAATAGAAAACTCTTTGTCTACTTCCTTAATACAATTAAGTACTGAATCCCATATTTCATTAGGATCATGCTCGACAGAGACCTCATCAGGAAGGTACTGGGTAAATTCTTGTTGGTGTTGCTTTACTATTGAGCCAGTTTCATCAAAAACTATAAATCTTGAACTTGTTGTTCCCTGATCAATAGCTCCGAAATATTTCATAGCATTTATTTTAAATTTTTAAATTTAATTATGTCCAATAAAAGAATTTATATTCCGTTTTGAGAACCAAAAGGACCAATAATAGTTCCCATGATAAAACCATAGGTAAATCCATAAAAAAAACCAATTTTAAGATATTTTATAGTCTCATTTCTAAATCGGAGCTTACCGTCATCCTCGAAACGAAACTTATATCTATATTTGTCTGAAAAAGTATGTCGTACAACTGGATAGAGATAAAAAATAAACCCAATACCAATACCTGATAAAATTCCCTCAATAACTCTTGATAAAGCTTCTTCTAACATTCTTTCAATTTAGTGACGTTCTCAAATTATCGAGATACAATAAGGTGACTTATTATGGACTATCTATACGACGATACAACTGTTTATGTAATTTTATTTATTGTCGCCTTTTTTGCTTCTTTAATTGATTCAATCGCAGGAGGTGGAGGGTTACTGACAACTCCCTCAATGCTTCTTGTTGGAATGCCACCACTAAATGTTTTAGCTACCAATAAATTTCAATCATGTTTCGGTACATTTACATCGACATTTAACTATTACAAAAATGGATTACTGATAGAAAAGAAAAGAGTTTTATATTTTGTATTAGCATTCACAGGATCTTCTATAGGTACATTACTTGTCAGCAGGATTTCAAATGAAACTCTAGAGTCAGTCATACCTATTTTATTAATTAGTGCTGCAATATTCTTTATCACGAACAAAGGTCCATCTGGTGTAAAACAAAATGAGAAATTACTTATCATCTTCAATTTAGTTGTATTTGCTATTGGATTTTATGACGGATTTTTTGGTCCAGGTACAGGGTCCTTTTTTGTATTATCTTTCATCATAATTAAAGGAGCAAATATCATGCAGTCAACAGCAATCACAAAGCTTTTAAATTTTGCATCTAATTTTGCTGCATTTATTATTTTCGCATTTCAAGGTTATGTACTTTGGTACCTTGGTTTAACAATGGCCGTTGCACAAATCGCAGGTGCTTATACCGGATCTAGATTTGCAATAAAAAATGGTGAAAAAGTTGTTAGGCCAGTATTAGTTATTGTCTCAATACTTCTTTCTATAAGAATCCTCATGGGATAAAAAAAACCGGCAGACTAGCTACCGGTTGTAAAACATGTTTAACTTAATCTATTTAAGATTCTCAGCTGATGTTTTTCCGTTATTTTCTACTAAGTCGTACTCTACTTCTTGACCTTCATCAAGATCTTGCATACCTGCACTTTTAACAGCTGAGATATGTACGAATACATCCTTATCGCCCTCTTCAGGTTCGATAAATCCATATCCTTTAGTGGAGTTAAACCATTTCACTTTGCCTTTCGGCATATTTCTCCTTAATTTAGACATGTCTTGTAAAAGACATCTTAACTATACAGATACTGCGATTTATATTTTTAATTTAAAGTAAATTTATTGCTTGGCGTATTACTTCTACTGATTCATTTCTCTTTGATGGCTCTAGATCAAGTAACTGAAGATAGACTGCCTCAATACCAACTTCCTGCCACATGGATAGTGTCTTCACTACATCTTCTGGTGTGCCGTATAAATAACTTCTTTCTTTCCAGTTTTTGGCGATTTCATCTTCTGGTTGAATTAATGCTTTAGCTGCATTTATTAGTGAGTTATCTACACTTTCTTTAGTGAGTCCTACAACTGGTGGACACGCAGTAGTTATTTCCAGTGCTTGTTCGTCTCTACTAAATATTAAATTCCTCAGAGTATTTTCCAGCAAGAGTAGGTGTCTTAACTTTCCCTCCACCACCAATAATTATGGGTATCTCTGATAACGTTGCTGGCTCAACAGGAAACTTTTCTAATTGGTAGTACTCCCCTTTAAACCCTTGATTATTTCCTGAGAGTGCTTCTCTAATATAAATTAAAGCTTCTTCTAACATCTCGAATCTAGTTTTTAATTCTGGAAAAGGAATACCGAAAAGTTCATGTTCGATCTCTAACCAACCTGTACCAACACCTAATCTGAATCTATTTGGAGCCATTTCATTAATCGTTGATGCCATCTTTACAAGAACACTTGGATGCCTAAAGGTTATTGGGGAAACCAGTATAGAATATATCATTTTCTCTGTGTCTCGCACTAATCCTGCACTTGCAGTAAGTAAATCTAATGCAGGTGCTGGATTGTCTTTATCGTGTCTCTGTTTACCTACTATATAATGATCAGGTAATCCGATTCTGTTAATTTCATTTTGTTCAGCCCAAGTAGATAAGTTAAGTAACGTTTCATAACTACCTCTTGCTTGAATGTATATTTTCATTCTTCTTCTGAATGTACACTATTCAAACGATCTTCGGGAGCTATATTAAAGTTTTTTGGATACTGTTCTCTACTAATTAGATCAGCGTCCTCAGGTTGATATAGAATAAAATCTTTCAAATGTATATCTTTTGCAACTCTTAAGTATGCAACTCCCTCAGCAACTGAAGCCTCCCCTTTTTTAAATTTGTTTCTAACAAAATTTGATGCCTCAATTGCTCCTGCATAAATATTAGGTGCTAAAGAATTATAGAAAATGTTTCTAATAGTATTAATTACTGCTTGGCATTCAGGAGTTTGTAGTCTTCTCCAGACAGTACTTCTGTTAATACCAAGTTTTTCTGCAATAACAGGATTTGAGTCACCCATTACGTGATACTCGGCTACTTTCCAATCTATATTATCTGGATTAAGTTCTTTCATATAATAATTTTAGCAACTCAAAATGTCACCATAGAGCCAATGATTATAGGGTTTCTTATTTGTAAAATTACGAATTTAAAACAATTTATAATTTCCTTCAATTTATTAAAAAAAACTTAGTTATTTACAATATCCACTATGAAAGCAAACAAATTTTTTATAGGATCAATAATTGTCATAATTATATGCTTCTTGATCTATATTTCTTTCGCATTGATTTCAATACCGTTTGTTCTACTTTTTTCATTACTTACATAAAGACAATGGGTCACTAAGAGTAATTATTGATGTCAGCTATACGTCAGCTGATGAATTTATAGATTTTATCGAAAATGAACAATGTCAATTTATTGAAAGCCTTGGCGTAGATGGTTTAAAAAAGTTTGAATGGTATGTCAACGAGGAAACAAATACGGCAACATTGGTAGAAGAATTTGATAATGCAGATAGTTTTAAAGAAATTGCAACTAAAGCAATAGGTACACCAGTTAATTTAAAATTTCGTGAGATTACAACGTTTGAAAATATGACAATTTTAGGTGATGTATCTGATGAAATGAAGGAAAATTTAGCTGCTATGGGTCCAAAGTTTAGAACTTACAAGGCTGGATTAAATTAAAAAGGTAATACATGGAACCTAAACAAAATAGGTCAATAGGTCTCATAATAAAAAGATTTTTTGCAGTCTTTATTATTTTTTCAACTGCTTCAGGAATCGTTGCTCAGATAGAAACAGGAACATTTACTAATGAGACATTCGGAAGCGCATTTGTCAGTTTGTTGATAGCATATTACCTTTTTCGCTCCCCTAGGAATAAAACTCAAAGTTCAGATGTTGGCGTCGAGAGTAAGAACGATGAGTTAGATGATGATGTTGACATGGAAGAATTGCTTGAGGAATTTGAAGAATCACTTGAAGAAATGGAATCCGAAGAAATCCAAACAAACTACAAATCAGAGAAAGTAAATAAAAGAAATCCAGTGAGAGACAAACAAAGTATTTTATCTAGAATATTCCAAGGAAAAACAGATAGATACTAACTATTTTATTAACTTGTCTTCAATCTGGTCATAGACTTTGTTTTCAATAGTTTCTAATGTAGAGACAATTTTAGATTCATTTTTTTTATTCTCTTGCCATATAGGAACCATTGCGTTCCAAACGCCTTCTCCTTTATAACGTGAATACAGAGATGCAGCTACGTGTATACCAATAGTAATGTAGCTTAAAAAAGCTGAAAATTCATGTAAGGCTATTGCAATACCCATTCCTGGAATGTCTGCATTAAAAATACCAGCTATTAATAGTCCAGTTGTTGGCAACATAATTAAACTAAAATACACAAGCCTATGTGTAGCTTTAGCTATGAATAAATGACCTTTATGCATCTCTTCATGTGCACCAAGTAGTGTTTTTGCATCTTTCATATAGAAAAACCGAAGCATGACAATAACTAGAAAAATAACAGCAAAAATTATCTCAAAATTTAAAAGTGCTGGATCTTCTAATTCATCTAAGTCTTCTACTTGTTTAAATATTCCATACGCATAAAGAATGGAGAATGTCCAATGTATAGTTTTAGCTAGAAGTGTGTGGCTATTCATAAATTAAATTATATCTCACTTGTGTTGAGAAAACTCATACAGAAGCCAGGGAATCATTAGTAATGCTGCTATTGGATCAAAGTACCATAAATCAGTAAAGTAATTTAC
>LUMQ01001227.1_pt1 | contig 9952 bp, 12 predicted proteins | sample 729621 | NCBI WGS metagenome assembly LUMQ01 (sample SAMN03860259, study PRJNA289734) | marine metagenome | biome: seawater column; feature: ocean; material: water; isolation source: Red Sea water column Station 12 - depth 25m | place: Saudi Arabia: Red Sea | collected 2011-10-15 | depth 25 m | reverse complement strand
GTCTGGCTGAAAATTAAATCAAGTTAACAAATTTTCTGCTAAGTCATTGATTTTAGTGGTGAGCCGTACAGGATTTGAACCTGTGACCCACTGATTAAAAGTCAGTTGCTCTACCAACTGAGCTAACGGCCCACTAAACAGCTACTTAGGAACCACAGATCGTCTGGTCAACCCCGAAAACGAAAATAATCGTTGTATTACTGGATTCATATGCTTTGGAAGCGTATATGCAGCATATGGACTCAAGAAACATACATAGTTTACCATTTATGAAAATGCATGGCCTGGGCAATGACTTTGTCGTGATTGACGCCCGATATAGAGATATACAGCTTTCTGAAAAAGTTATATCCAGTATTGCAGATAGGCATTTTGGTGTAGGCTTCGATCAACTAGCGGTTATCTCCAAAGGCGACTTTGATGCCCATCTCTCATTCTATAATTCGGACGGCTCTGAGTCTTTTGCATGTGGTAATGCTACCCGATGCATTGCCCGATATTTAATGGACGAGACATCCAAAAAAAACTTAATGCTCACCACAATGTACGGACAAATACCTGCAGTAGATTTAGGAAATGGTGAGACTTCTGTGAATATGGGGCAACCTGCACTCGAATGGGATAAAGTCCCTCTTGCTAAAAATATCCCAACTTTGGAACTTCCAATAGAAGGAGCTCCTTCTGCTACTGGTATGGGAAACCCACACTGTACTTTCTTTGTTGAAGATGCCGAGAAAATAAATCTCGAAGAGATGGGTCCAAAATTTGAAAACCATCCCCTATTTCCAGAGCGAACAAATGTGCAATTTGCTTCTATTACAGCCCCAGATCGAATTAGAATGCGCGTTTGGGAGCGGGGGGTTGGTGTAACTTTAGCCTCTGGATCTTCTTCTTGCGCAACGGCTGTCTCAGCTAACAGACGAGGATTAACTGGAAAAAATGTCCAAATAGAACTGGACGGTGGTATTTTAGACATAAACTGGCGTGAGGATGGTGTCTGGATGACAGGGCCAACAATGCAAGTTTTTTCTGGTCACTTTTCCGATGAGTTTTTAAAGAGTTTATGACTGTCCCCACACCAAAATTATCAACACTTGGGTGTAGGCTTAACGCTTACGAAACTGAAGCTATGCGGGAGCTTGCAACTTCCTCAGGACTGAATGACGCTGTTATTATAAACACCTGTGCGGTAACCGCAGAAGCAGTGCGTAAATCAAAACAGGAAGTTAGGAAACTTCGAAAAGAAAATCCAAGTGCAAAAGTAATAGTGACAGGCTGCGCAGCCCAAATTGATCCTAATAGTTTTGCAAATATGGCTGAGGTAGATCTGGTAATTGGTAATTCAGAAAAAATGCAGCAAAAAACTTGGGCACAGCTTTCAAATAATGAAACCTTTGAAACTGAAAAAATAAAAGTCGATGACATCATGTCGGTTAATGAAACTGCAGGCCATTTGATCGACGGCTTTGGTTCTCGAAGTAGAGCATATGTCCAAGTACAAAATGGCTGTGACCACCGATGTACTTTCTGCATCATTCCGTACGGCCGAGGAAACTCTCGATCCGTTCCCGCAGGCGTTATCGTGGACCGTACCCGACCTATCAAGACTACGGATTAGCTCTATTGATAGTATTGAAGTTGATGAAAATCTCATGCAGGCGATTGCCACTGAAAAAAGGTTAATGCCTCATTTACACCTCAGCCTACAACATGGAGATGATTTAATTCTAAAGCGTATGAAACGCAGGCATCTGAGAAAAGATGCTATCGCATTCTGTGAGGAGGCAAGAAAAGTAAGACCAGAAATTACCTTTGGTGCCGACATAATTGCTGGTTTTCCAACAGAGACAGAGGAGCATTTTCAGAACTCTGTTAACTTAATTAAAGAGTGTGAACTAACATGGCTTCACATTTTCCCCTATTCCCCTCGAGAAGGAACTCCTGCTGCAAAAATGCCTCAGGTAAATGGCAATCAAATTAAAAAACGGGCTGCTGTTTTGAGGGATTTAGGTAAAAAACGAGTAAAGAGCCACCTGTCATCACAGCTTGGAAAAAACCATAATATTCTTATGGAAAATGCCTACATGGGTAGAACAGAACAATTTACCGAAGTAAAATTTGATAAAAAGCAAGTCGAAGGTAGTATTGTTTTAGGTAAAATTACTGATGCAAATGAAAAACAGCTTTTTGCAACTGCGATTTAAAACAAATGGATAATAGACCTATACTTTATAGTTTTCGTCGTTGCCCTTACGCAATTCGGGCTCGACTAGCCATCTACTCCGCAGGTATTCAAGTCGAGTTGCGTGAGGTTTTATTGCGAGAAAAAGCACCTAAATTTTTAGAAACATCAGAGAGTAAAACTGTCCCTTGTTTGCAAACTAAAGATACTATTTTGGATGAAAGCCTCGAAATTATGATTTGGGCTTTAAATATAAATGATCCTGAAAATTGGTTAGAAGAAAGTGAGAGCAGCTTAAATTTAATCAGAACATGTGATGGTCCGTTCAAAAAGGCCCTTGATCGAACTAAGTATCCCAATCGATATCCAGAGGAAGACCCACAAGAAAACCGCATGCACGCTAGTAAATTTTTAAACTTACTAGAAAGTGAGCTGAAACCCTGTTTGTTTGGCGAAAAATTAAATTTAGCTGATATAGCCATTTTGCCATTTGTCAGACAATTTGCTCATATTGATTTTGACTGGTTTTTATCTCAACCCTGGCCAAAAGTTGCAATTTGGTTAGAAAATTTCAAAACATCCGAGATGTTCAGTTCAGTTATGAAAAAATACCCTAAATGGGAAGAAAATGATCCAGTGGCACTATTCCCTTAGTATATAACTTAGTGTTTATTTCACATTTTATGTTGCTAATTTTCTGCTAAACTCAAAATCTAAACAAAAAGTTAAGGCCATTTAGGAATAACCAAATGAAGTTAGTTTACTCACCACCATCTCCTTTTGTCCGCAAAGTGACAACACTTATCCATCATGCCGGTCTTGATGATCGGATTGAATTGGTCAATGTAAAAACGACCGCCCTTTCTGTGGCAGAGGAAGCAAGGGCAGCAAATCCATTAGGTAAAATTCCAGTAATGATTTTAGATGACGGAAAAGCTTTATTTGATAGTCGTGTCATAACTCGATTTCTTGACGATCTAGCCGGATCAAATCTTTACCCTCAAGAAAGCATGCATGATATTCTAACCCTAGAAGCTTTAGCAGATGGTATAATGGAGAGTGCTGTATCCATTACATATGAAACCAAATTGCGGCCTGAAAATGAGCAATCGCCATCTTGGATGGAAGCTCAATGGTCAAAAGTTTTACATGCAGTCAAAGCACTCGAAAACGGTGAATTCAAAAGTATGGAAGGAAACCTAAATATGGGCCAGATAGCAGTTGCCTGCGCGCTCGGTTATTTAGACTTTCGACACGATGCCAGGCAGTGGCGTAATGGACACTCAAATTTAGCCTCATGGAATGAAAAAATTATGGAGCTTCCGGCTTTAATCAAAACAATACCGACCGATTGATATGAAAACAGAAGAATTACAGAAATGGATTGGAAAAACCGAGGAAAGAACCGATGTTTTAACTTCTTTCCCAGCCACCGCTTTGGCGGCCACATTAAATCACGAAGAACTGGATTACTCAGAAAATAAAAATTTACCCCCTTTATGGCATTGGCTTTATTTTCTGCCAATTTTCAGGTTATCAGAAGCCGGCTACGACGGACATGCAGCTTTGGGTGATTTTCTACCACCAGTGCCACTTCCCAGACGCATGTGGGCAGGAAGTCGCATAAAATTTTTATCGCCCCTGAGGCTTGGTAATGAATATAAAAAAACCAGCACAATTAAAAGTGTCTCTGCCAAATCTGGACGCTCGGGAAATTTAGTTTTTGTAACCGTGACTCATGAAGTGAGTAGTGACGGTTCCATTTGTATTAATGAAGAGCACGATATTGTTTATCGTGAAAAAGCCACTAGTTCTTCGGCATCAGCAAAATTGGTAGAAGCTCCCAAAGAATTTGATTTTTCAAATGATATAAACCCTGATCCAGTTTTGTTGTTTCGATACTCAGCATTAACTTTTAACGGTCACAGAATTCATTATGACGGTTTAGCCAGCCATAAACCCAATTGCATTGTCCAGAATTTTGAATTCAGAGCAATGGCGCCAGTTTTCGATCATATGAAGTTTAAAGTCCGAGGAAAACAAATTGACACAAGTGAGTACTCTTTATGGATTGAAAGAGAAGACGGTTCGCTAGCGATGAGTGCAAAAGCAAAAGTAAAATAGAAGGCTTTACCGCTGCATTAGAAATCGAGATCGCTTTCTTTTCTTATAGTTTTTCGACCGACTTTAATCTCTCCCCGTTGCTTTTTGCTTTTTATCCTTCGCCTTTGACTACTTGCCGTTGGCTTGGTTGCAATTCTCTTTTTTTGAACAATTGTTGCTTTAAGTATAAGTTCCTTAAGTCTTTTGCGAGCAATTTCCCGATTTCTCGCTTGATAACGGGTTTCTTCGACTTGGATTACAATAGCTCCTTCATTTGTCCAACGCCGGCCAACGATCTTCTTTAACCGAACTTTTACTTGAGTAGGCAAATTGGGAGATCTTAGTGCCTCAAACCTTAGCTCAACCGCACTACTCACTTTGTTTACGTTTTGCCCACCAGGACCTGAAGAACGAACGAAACTCTCTACAAGTTCCCAATCTTCTATCGTTATATTTTCGTTTATCTTGAGCATCACGTTTAAAAAAATGTTTAATGAAAAGGGCGGCCACAAGGACCGCCCTAAAAAACTTTTTGAGATTGTAGGGAAGTGGGTCGGTTAGGAAATACCAATTGCGGACTTCACTCCTCAAGGGCTGCCTTAGAGCGCAAACTCCTCAACTGTTCCGACACCTCTCTCCAATACCTCTTTAGACACTGGACCACCTCCTTTCATTTGTTTCAGTTATCCACAGCTTGACACAAAAAACTAAAATGTCAAAAGCTAATTATTTCTGGCGTAATAAGAAATAATTATCATCCTGAAAGGAATGAGAGCAATCAGTGCAATGGATACCTTGACAGACCAGTCTACCAAAGCAGTAGCAATCCACCGCGTCTGTTCAAAACCTAAGGGACCCATTACGATTTCATTAAAAAAATCAATATTGTGATCGGTGCCTAAAAAAGTTGTCATCGCAAACGAAAAGGAAATAAAGAAAAACAAAATTGTGTCTACAGTTGATCCAATTAATGTGGAGAGTAATGGCGCCCTCCACCAAGTACCATGCCGCAGCCGATCAAAAATTATCACATCCAATAACTGAGCACATAAAAATGCTGTAGCAGATCCAATTGCAATTCTAATAGTAACCGCTGGGGCCATAAAATCTGGGGCAATTTCAATGTTAATCTGAGTACCAATCAGTGAACATATAATACCCACAATAAACCCAAAAAACACAACACGGCGTGCATCTGATGGGCCATACATTCTGTTTATTATGTCTGTAACTAAAAACGCAAAAGGATAAGTAAATGCTCCCCAAGTGAGCCAATTACCTATAAAAAATTGTACCAAAATGTTAGAGACTACAACGATTGCAGCCATGGCAAGAATGCCAGGAAAAAGCTTTTTCATATTATATTCCGTTTTATCAAGGTGCTCGGAGACTTGGCCCCCGCTCATCGGGGACGGTGTTTACTTAATCGGGTTTAGTCCCATTAACAAGTATAATTAATTTACGCCTACTCCTGGCGCATTTAAAACGCCAATACACTGCTTTGGTATACGTTTAAGTGTGAGTGGGGGCTTTGGCTTTGGTTTCGGAGCATTTGGATCTCTCTTAGGTGGTTTCAGTATATTTTGAACCCATTTTTTTGCACCATCGCAACCATCACCAAGAGGAGGTGGAGGCTGATTTTCACATTCCTTCGCATCATTGGGGCACTTTAACCTGACATGAAAGTGATAGTGATGCCCATACCAAGGCCTAATTTTTCTAAGCCAGGCTCTATCCCCTTTTTCATCTTCACACATTTTAACCTTCGCACCAGGGAAAACAAAAATCCTTGCTACGCGCGGATCGCTTGCCGCAAAACGCAGCAATTTGTGGTGCTCAGCTGTCCAAGACTTGTTTACGAATGCACCTTTTGATCTGCGTAATGAAATTGAACTAATATTTTCACGCTCAGTTCTTGTTAATTTCAAATTATTTGCTGGTAACATCCATATATCAACATCTAAACCTGTCTGGTGACTGGCATGGCCAGAGACCATTTGTCCTCCTCTGGGCTGGGCCAAATCACCAATATAAAGTCCCTTCCAACCATCCAAACGGGCCGCTTTTTCAGAAAGATCAACTAGATAATCCAATAAAACTGGGTGACCCCAGTTTCTGTTACGAGAAAGTCGCATGGCCTGCCAAGTTGGACCACTCTCAGGTAATATTTGGCCTCCAGCCAAACACCCATATGAATAACCGCCTATTGGGTTAGACTGCTGCTTCGATGGATTAGAAAATTTTCCAAAATAGTCCCTCGCTTCACCTGGAGAATTTTGAGTAAAGGAAGCAGAAAAGACCACGAGAGGAGTAAAACATAAAATAATGCCTAGTTTGATAATCCATAATTTTTTAAGAGCTTTTTTCACCATCTACATCAACCCAAACTAAAACAAGCAAACCTATAATAAAAAGACCAATAAGAGGAGAGACGCCCAAGCGAGGACTTTGGGTGATCGCTGTTACGATACCAATCAGCGTGGGTGCAAGAAATGCAGTTGCACGCCCCATTAATCCATATAATCCAAATGCTTCAGTGGACCGCTCTATTGTTGTATGCCTAACCATCATAGTACGGCTAGCAGCCTGCATTGCCCCACCAAAACCCCCAATCAAAACACCGCACACCATAAAAATCGTATCGGGCAGAGTGGATCCATCTGATAATTGAATTCCAAATAAAGAATTTGGCGTCATACCAACAATAGTTATGCAAACAATAATCATTATATAGATGCAAAAAGTAATTACCGGCTTAGGGCCGAGTAAGCTATCAGCCTTTCCACCAAGCCAACTAAACAGGGCCGCGCCAAGGGCTGCAATAATTCCAAAAATTCCTAGTTGAGTAATTGTCCAATCCAATACGAGTGCCGCATAGACGCCACCAAAGCTATAGAGCCCATTCATTGCATCTCTATAGAACATTGAGGAGACCAAATAAGCGCTTAGGCTCTTTCTGGCTTTTAGACTCTTAAGTAGTTGAAAAAGGTCTTTCAAACCTTTCCCTACGTTAATTTTATTTAAAAGCGCAGGGTCATCTTTCATATTTTTGAAATAGGGTATGGCGAATACAATAAACCAGACCGCTGCCAGAGGCCCAACAAAACGGGTACCCTCCATGTTTTCTGGATTTAAAAACCCAAATAGAGGCTCAATACCTAACATAAATGTCGTACCGTTAGGTTGCTCAACAAGAAATAATAATGCGATGGCCAGGGCAAAAACACCGCCCAGGTATCCAAATCCAAATCCTGAACCAGAAATTTTACCGATCTCATTTTGATTACCCAAGGTTGTTAACTGGGCATTCGTAAATATCAAAGCAAACTCAGTACCGATATAACCAAGGGCAAAAAAGTAAAGCATAAGAGTTAAATTGGATCCATCAGGAACACCGACCCATGTCCCCAGAGCTCCAACTATTAACATTATAGAGAAAACATATATCCAAGGCATACGACGGCCAGAGGTGTCAGCAATTGCCCCTAAAATTGGCGCACTAATTCCAATAAACAAACCAGACGCTGAAAGACATATTGACCACATTGTTTGGGCTTTTGCTTTTGATGCTTCTATTTCCATGCCAGACGCTACGAAGTAGTCAGCAGCCACTGTTGCAAAGTAAGGGGCAAAAAAGAAAGTTAGCATTAATGTGTAAAAAGGTTGGCATGCCCAGTCATAAAAAAACCAACCCCAAATGCGCTTACTTTGTGACATTAGAAATCTCCAAGATAACTCTGATCACTTAAACATTATTTACTTATATATACCAAGTTATTCTTTATCTGGTGGCCATGGACGATGATTTTCGGCCTCAATCCACTTAGAAATCCAATCTGGTATTGAGGGTTGTTTTGTTTCCACTCCTAGTGCCTCAATAACTCTTTCAGGATTAATAATTCCAGCCTTGTCCACGAAGGCACACCGGTAAATGATATGACCTGCACATTCGCCATTTTTTTTCCACATAGACTGCTCTATGTAAAAAAATCGCTGATCCCAACACAAACCTCTGCTTCGCATCTCAAAGCCTTCAAATACATGGACACGACGACGGTAGCGCACAGACGCACCAGCCATCGGCATACTCCAGCCTTTTTCTTTCAGTAAAGAAAGTAAGCCAGTCCGTTTAGCCAAAACTAGCCTTCCTAAATCATATAAAGTAAGTGCCCGTCCGTTGTTCAACTCTAACCACAAATCCAAATCCCAAGGCCAACAGAGATGATGAGAAACATGAAATTCTCCAAGTTTTAAAGTTGGAGTTCGCCTATTTACCCAAAATTCCTTTGCCATGCGAATTACGGGATACATTTGAGAATTACCACTTTGAGCTATACAACAATATCAAACGACTTTTGTTTTCCAACTCCAAACACGTGCTTATAGCGATCAATCTCTGCGGATGACCCCATGGCCTTATTTAGATTATCAGATAACTTTACTGTTGAATTTCCATTGGCTTTGACAGGTTTGCAAACAAGCGAAAAGGCATCTAACGATCCATCCGCTACCAAGCCTCTAAAATCATTTGTTAAATTTGTTCCCCATCCAAAAGAGACCTTAACACGTTCATGAAACCTTCGATGCAATTCTTTTATATTAAGGTCGTCCAATCCATCCGAAAATATAACTAGTTTTTCCTTAGGGTTTTCTCCTTTGCCTTTCCACCAGTCTATTGCTGCCTCAGCGCCTTGTACGGGATCACCACTATCAATCCTAATACCTGTCCATTGCTTCAACCAATCAGGGGCTCTTTTTAAAAAGCCCTCTGTTCCATATGTATCCGGTAAAATAATGCGTAAATTACCATCGTGTTCCTCCTGCCAGTCCGCCAAAACTTGATAGGGCGCATTAGAAAGTTCTTCATCGTTTTCAGCCAGAGCACAGTAAATCATCGGAAGCTCATGGGCATTTGTCCCAATAGCTTCTATATCTCGTTTCATGGCGATCAGGCAATTGGATGTCCCTATGAATTTATCTTCAAGACCTTCTAACATTGCCTGAACAGCCCAATCCTGCCAGAGAAACGAATGCCGTCTACGTGTTCCGAAGTCTGCTATTTTAAGATCGTCTATTTCTCTTAAATTTTCTATTTTTTCCCAAAGCTTTGTCATTGCTCGAGCATACAAAACCTCTAATTCAAATTTTGCCATTTTATTTAAGACGGCACGACCTCTCAATTCCATTAACACTGATAAAGCAGGAACTTCCCATAGCATAACTTCCGGCCATGAACCTTCAAATGTTAGCTCATATTGACCATCTATTTTTTCCAAATGATAGGCAGGTAGTTTTAATGTTTCAAACCATTCCATAAAGTCCGGGCGAAACATCTGCCTTTTTCCGTAGAATGTATTTCCTCGCAACCACGTGCTTTCACCTCTAGATAAAGATAAACTGCGGATATGGTCTAATTGTTCACGCAGCTCACCCTCATCTATAAGCTCCGCTAACTTTATATTGTTGTTTCTGTTGATAAGACTAAAAGTGACGGAGGTATCAGGCTTATTCCGGAAAATTGATTGGCACATCAATAGTTTATAAAAGTCCGTGTCGAGAAGAGACCTCACTATGGGATCAATTTTCCACTTATGGTTCCAAACGCGTCTCGCGATATCAACCATTAGATAAACTCCACTCCACAGTCTTGCATTTCACTCTTCGCAG
>LUMQ01000494.1_pt1 | contig 9961 bp, 10 predicted proteins | sample 729621 | NCBI WGS metagenome assembly LUMQ01 (sample SAMN03860259, study PRJNA289734) | marine metagenome | biome: seawater column; feature: ocean; material: water; isolation source: Red Sea water column Station 12 - depth 25m | place: Saudi Arabia: Red Sea | collected 2011-10-15 | depth 25 m | reverse complement strand
CTCCAGTAGGCGTTTTAACTTCACCGCCATTGAATTCTCCGAAACTTTCCCAATACAGTCTGGCGGAGGATGTTGCGGTTTCCGTTAACCAATAGAACATAACATTGGTCAGTAATTCATCCCTAGATACGGCATTTTCTGGATGACCATCGCAATCGGTCCATTGATAAAACTTTTCTAAGATCCAGGCTGCTTGACCTATGGGCGAATCGGTCAATCCATAGCCTAAAGTTTGCGGCCTTGTTGATTGTTGTTTGGAATAGCCAGAGTCCCATTCTTGATAAAATTGAAATCCTGCTAACGCGTTTTGCTCGAATTCAGTTAAATCATTCATGGTATCCATATCGGGAGAAACTACAGCCATATTTAAATGAATAGCTTCACAGTCGGGATCTTGTGCACCAAGAGCAGTTGTTACTGCAGAACCCCAGTCACCACCTTGGGCAAAATATTTTTTGTATCCAAGGTTTTTCATGAGCTTAGAAAAAGTATCTGCAATCTTTTCCACACCAAACCCCGGTTTTGTGGGTTTTCCTGAAAATCCAAATCCAGGTAAAGAAGGGGTTACTACATGAAAAGCATCTTTAGGATCTCCACCGTTGATTGTCGGATCTGCTAAAGGTTTAATCACATGGAGAAATTCTACAATGGAACCTGGCCAGCCATGAGTGATGATTAAAGGTTTGGCTTCTTTGTGGGGGGAGGGGTAATGGATGAAGTGAATATCCAAGTCATTTATATTTGTTATATATTGAGGAAATTCATTAATGTTTTTTTCATGTTTTTTCCAGTCATAATCATTCAACCAATATTCGTGAATTTCTTTCATGTAAGACAAAGGAATGCCTTGAGTCCAATCTTCCGGCGTCTCTTTTTCAGGCCATCTTGTGAGTTCCAAACGTTTTTTTAGGTCTTCAAGCTTACTTTCAGGTATAGCTATTGAAAAATCTTTAATTTTTGACATGGTATCTTTGTATATAAATTTTATGTTGTATTATTTCCTCTCAAATAAGAAAATATCACAATTAGTTAAAAACTTACGACTTTTATCATGGACAAATTGGCTGAGCGCTTTTCAAACCATCTTGAGAATTGGGGACTAGTTTGGTTCTGTTTGATTTTTTGGGGAAGTATTTTCAATGCAATTTTTCTTAATTTTTTTAACTTTAATTCAGAATTTTATCTTAACTATTTAGGCTACTTTGCAGGACTTATTCTTGGAGTATTAGCTAAATACAAAGCTTGGGGTTGGTTAGGATGAATCAATTTACTTTGGATGATCAAAAACTTCTCTCTATCGATGAGGAGCGTATAGTTGCCAGAACCTTCATGGGCAGAATAGAGTGGGAAATGATTGTCATTGGATTAGGACAATTTCTAGTCTGGCTAGGGATTTGGGTAATGGTCCTGATGGGGTCTTTATCGCTTTGGGCTGGATTTATACTAAGCACTATATCAACTGCATTTTCATATCTACCGTCTCATGCAGGTCAGCACGGTCATCTATCTGGAAAAAATAAAAAATTAAAATGGTTAAACGCATTTGTCGGCCAGATTTCTTTAATTCCTCTTGCGCAATCACACCATGTTTTAAAAGCGATTCATATGAAGCATCATGCTTACACCAATAACCCTGAAAGAGATCCTGATTTTTATCATACACACGTTGATCACTGGTGGCAGGCATCTATAAATGTTCACGGTCAAACTAATGGCGGAGACTCAAGACTTCAAAAAATGATGGAGATGTATACCGAAGAAGATGAAAACTTCAAGGCTGATATAGAGAAAGGAACTCCTTTTGCTTTGATGTTTTTTTTCGGCCAAATGATCGTAGCCTTTTTCTTTCCTTTGGAAACGTTGTTTCTTTGGTGGCTTCCTAGAAAACTTGTTACTTCATATTTAGGAGTTATTTTTTCTCATGAACCCCATAAAGTTCTACCTCAAGGAAGATACAAAGATACGAGGTTCTGGGTAAATGGAATTCCTAGATTTTTTAATCATTCTATGCAAATCCATGTGATGCACCATATGTATCCAAACATTTGTCATTTTGATGAACCAAAAGCAATAGAGGCTTTGAAACCTTTTATGATTGCAAGAGGCATTCCTGGTGCTGAAGATCTTCCAGATAAGATTTCTTATAAACTTCTTTCTTATAAATAACATTGGCCTACACATTAAGCATTGGTGAAAATGCTCCGGATTTTGATCTTATAGGGACCGATGTAGATTATTACTCTTTGGATTCCTTTCAAGAATACGAAAATCTAATTATTTTTTTTACCTGTAACCACTGTCCTTATGTCACAGGATCAGACGAGGTAACACGAGCAACGGTAGAGAAATTCCAAGGACCTAGATTTAAGTTTGTTGCCATCAATTCGAATAGCAAAAATACCTACGAAGAGGATAGTTTTGAAAACATGGTTAAAAGAATAGATGACTTAAAATTTCCATGGCTTTATCTTTATGACGAGACACAGAAAGCTGCAAAGGATTATGGAGCCTTAAAAACACCTCATTTCTTTGTATTCGATCAAGAAAGAAAGTTGGTTTACACAGGACGAGGAGTTGATTCTCCAAAAGATTCATCTAATATTAAAGTTAATGATTTAGAAAGAGTTCTTGAAGAACTCAAAGATGATAGAAAAATATCAGTGCCAGTTACCAATCCCATTGGCTGTAATATTAAATGGGAGGGCAAGGAAGCACACTGGATGCCTGCAGAGGCATGCGATTTAATATAGGAGATAAAAAATGTCTGAGTTAGCTACTTTAAAAACAGAAGGAGATGTATCGATAATTACTTTGGATGATGGAAAGGCAAACGTTTTTTCTTATCCAATGTTGGAAACTCTTCAAAAAATTCTTTCCGAGATTCCCAAAGATAAAGGTTCAGTAATTATTACTGGAAGAGATGGAATGTTTTCTGGAGGTTTTGATCTAAAAACTTTCGCATCTGGGGATGTTGATCAAATTAAAAATATGTCTGCATTGGGTTTTAAAACTTTATTTGATTTGTATACCTTTCCAAGACCTGTAGTTGCTGCAATTTCAGGTCATGCTGTAGCGCTGGGTATTTTTGTAGTTTGTTGTTGTGACTACCGAATTGGGATAGACGGAGAATTTGTGGTTCAAGCAAATGAAGTAAGAAACAACATGGATATTCCCGTACCTATTATGGAAATAGCAGCCAGTAGGGTAGACAAGCAACACATTTATAGAGCTCTTTTTCATGCAGATCCTTATAAAATGTCTGATGCTGTCAGTGCTGGTTGGATTGATGAAGTTGTGTCTTCTCCAGGTGATCTTATGACAAGAGCGATGGAAAAAGCAGAAGATTTGGCAACTTTAGGTCATCCTATGTACCAAAAAACAAAAGAAGTTTTTCAACAAGATATTGTAGAAAAAATTCAAGCAAATTTGCCTAATCCTTCAGACAGTCCAAGTTTCGTATCGGTTTAGTTATTTGTAAACTTCTTATATAATCCAATTCCTTTGGGGCTATAGCTCAGCTGGGAGAGCGCCTGATTTGCATTCAGGAGGTCCGCGGTTCGATCCCGCGTAGCTCCACCAAAATATTACATTTCTTCACTTTTTATTTATATAATCATCTTATGAGAGCATTACACGATTTAGTTATTAGAAACGGAAAAATTGTAGATGGCAGCGGAAAAAAACCTTTTCATGGTGATGTTGCCATAGACAATGGAAAGATATCTGCAGTAGGAATCGTTGAGAATCCTGGTAAAAAGGAAATTGACGCGAAAGGTAACATTGTCACTCCTGGATGGGTAGACATTCATACTCATTATGATGGTCAAGTTTGTTGGGATCCATATTTAACCCCATCAAGTTGGCATGGTGTAACAACAGTCGTGATGGGAAATTGTGGAGTCGGTTTTGCTCCGGTCAAACCTGGTGATGAGGAATTTCTTATTCAATTGATGGAAGGAGTTGAAGACATACCTGGTACGGCTCTTCATGAAGGGGTTGATTGGAATTGGGAAACTTTTCCAGAGTTTTTAGATGCGATAGAAAAAAAGGATTTTGTCATGGATCTTGGTTTTATGATTGGGCATGGTCCTTTGAGAAGTTACGTCATGGGATATGAAAGATGTCAAAGTCAAGTTGATGCCTCAAAAGAAGAAATTTCCAAAATGTCGGATATTGTCACTGAGGCTATTGAATCTGGTGCCTTAGGTTTTAGTACTTCTAGAACAATTTTACATCGAGATGTTCACGGAGTTTATGTTCCTGGTACAGAAGCAAGCTCGGAAGAAATGAAGTCTTTAGCTTTTGCGATTGATAAAGCAGGCGAGGGAACTTTGGAAATTGTTTCTGATTGGCTTGATAAAGAAATCGAAATGTCCTGGATGAGAGAATATGTTGAAAAAAGTGATTGTGGACTTACAGTGCTTCAGACAAGTGGTGATGCAGTAAAAACAATTTTATTCTGTGAAGAACAGTTTTTAAAAGGTAAAAACGTAAGACCTCAATTTCCAGGTAGGAATGTCGGAATGATGTTTGGTTTAGAAAGTTCTTTACATCCTTTTATTGGTCATCCTTCTTATCGTGAAATAGCAGACCTTCCTTTATCTGAGAGGGTTCAAATTATGAAAGATCCTGCTTTTAAGGAAAAACTTCTTAATGAAAAACCAAATTTTGCTTCTGAGATAGAAAAATCAATGAACGAGCAAGGCAATACAAAATCTCAAGAAGAGATCAAAGAAGCAGCTAATCTAGGCCTTAAACTTATTTCAAACTACGATACTCAATTTATTTTAGGAGATCCTCCTAATTATGAGCCTGGAAAAGAAGACAGTATTGCAGCTTTAGCAAAATCCAAAGGCATAGCTGAGCTTGAAGTCATTTATGATGAATTTCTTAAAAACGACGGCACTAATTTAGTTTATGCCTGTTTTACTCCATACGATAATCACAAATTAGATTTTGTAGAACGAGCTTATAGTCTTAAATCCTCTGTAGCTGGCGGAAGCGATGGTGGAGCTCATTGTGGATTGATATGTGATGCAAGTATGCCCACAACTAACTTATCACACTGGGCAAGAGACAGAGAGGCTGGTAAAAAAATTCCGATTGAATTAATAGTTAGAAAACAAACTAAGGATACTGCCGAAACTTATGGTTTGTTTGACCGAGGGGAAATTAAAACAGGGATGTTAGCCGATTTGAATATCATTGATTTCGAGAAGCTTAATGTTACTCATCCTAAAATGGTATATGACCTGCCTTTGGGAGGAAGAAGATTAATTCAAACCTCTTCAGGTTACTTGGCCACAGTTAAAAGCGGTGAAGTAGTCTACGAAGCTGGTGAAGCGACAGGAGTTCTTCCTGGAAAATTAATCCGAGGAAAACAAACTTGTGAAGTAAAAACGGAAAAAGAAAGGGTACCTTTCATTGACCGAACTCTTCGTTTAATGTCTGTTAAAGCTTTTAAATTACTCTGGAATTTCAGAAAAAGCTCAGTTAAAACGACAGTTGTTTCTGACGACTAAACTGAAGTTTCTAGATTAGCTTTATCTCCAGCATATCTTCGCCCTGCAAAGTAATAGCATGGAATAGCTAGTGATCCGATAAATCCAAAGATTAATAAAGCCCAGGTATAAGGCTCTGCAATGGCGCCTTTGGTTAAATCAATTAGAATTCCAGCTCCTAGGGAGCCGATAGTAAGGCCAATTAAGTTTATACAAAGAATGTAGAAAGCAACGATTGTCGCTCTAATTTTTTCCGGAACTAACTCTTGAACAGTAGAAAAAGTGGGACCATAAAAACATCCCAACTGAAAATAACCGACGACTACACCAACCCAAAAAATTACCGTTGTTGGTTCCACAAATCGATAAATTACACCTATTGGTAACAAAATAAGAGATAACCAAAATAAAAAAATTGGTCTACCTTGATTTGTTTTCTCCAACCACCAGTCACTTACTAACCCACCAAACAAAACTCCCGCCAGTCCGGCAAAGACAGCGATAATTCCAGATATTTGAGCGATGACACTTCTATCAAAACCTCTTTCCTCAACAAGCCATATTTGTTCAAAGGCGGCTGCACCAAGAATAATATGATAGAAAACTCCTCCAGAGATGGTGAGTGTTAGAGCAGGTGATTTTTTTAAAGCATTAACCAAGATTGTCATTACTTCCGAGAAAGATAGTTTCTCTTCTTGGGCTTCTATTAAATTTTGACTTTCAACTCTTTTTTTATCTTTAAAGAGCAACATGCAAAGTCCTAAAAAGACACCTAGAATTCCTAACATATAAAAACACCCACGCCACCCAATCGTCTCCCCAAGTAAGCCTTCTAAAAAAATTGGCGATTTTATATCCGCAACAAATCCAACCAATAAAAGACTTATCGCAACTCCTAAGGGAACTCCTAAGTAATAAAATCCAGCAGCAAACCCCATCCTTTTTGGTGGGAAGGCATCGCCCAAGAGAGACATTGATGTTGGGGTTATAATTGATTCACCGACACCAATAAACATTCTCGGCAGAGCTAAAGTAATAAATCCTTTGGCTGCACCTGAGGCCATTGTAAAAACACTCCAAAGTACTACTCCAAAAGCAATCAACTTAGATCTATTTACACGATCAGCTAAAGCTCCCATGAACAGACCCATTATTGAGTAAAAGAAAATAAAAGCTAAAGAGGTAAGCAGTCCAAATTGCCAACCTGTTAGCTCCAGTTCTGGAACAATGTAGTTGGCAAAACTTGCGATTAATTGTCTAGCTGTAATATTGAGAAGATTTAATACAGTCAGAAAAAAAAGAAGTCTATATGGATTCATACTTATAGGATATTGTGAAAGAATTATCATAGTATAGGATTTTTAAAAAAATATAAAAAATGTTTGTTTTGGGCGTAACAGGTGGAATTGGGTCTGGCAAATCAGCAGCAACTGATATTTTTTCCTCTCTGGGAATTAAGATAGTCGATGCCGATGTTCTATCTAGAGTCCCTGTTCAAAAAGGAGAAGCAGGCCTTTTTGAGATAGAAAAAAGATATGGTTCTGAAATTCTTCTTGCTACAGGTGAACTGGATAGAAAAAAATTAAGAGAAATAATATTTGAAAAAGAAGAGGAAAAAGATTGGTTAGAAAATTTACTTCATCCTTTAATAGCGGATTTAATAAAAGAGGAATTAAAGTCATCTTCTTCCAAGTATACAATCCTTGCCTCGCCATTGTTGTTCGAAACTAAACAGTCCGATTATTGCGATGAAGTACTGGTTATTGATGTATCTGAGGAAACTCAAATTTTAAGAACAAAGACGCGAGACGATGTTCCTGAAGAACAAGTGAAAACTATAATTCTTTCGCAAATCAATCGTTCTGAAAGACTCAGATTAGCAACTCATATCATAGAAAACGAAAATACTTTAGATGATCTAAAAAAAGCTGTAACAGAATTACATCAAAAAATAATTACTCAAATTGAAATTAAATGAAATGTCCAAGTTGTAAAGAAGAAATTTCAGAAAGCGCTGATAAAAAATTTAGACCTTTCTGCTCAGAAAGATGCCGCTCTTTGGACCTGTCAGATTGGCTTAACGAAAGAAATGTTATTTCTTCGGACTTATCTCATTCAGAAGATTGAAAAAATCCACTTATACCTGCAATACCTTGAGCACCATTTTCTTGTGCAATTCTAAGGTCGTCTTGCTTTAAACCTCCTAAAGCAAAACTTGGTCCTGGAAATAGCTTAGCTAGTTTTGAAAATTTCTCCCAGCCCAATGCGGGATTTTTATTAACAACATTTTTTATTGGAGAGATAAATATATAATCCAGCCCAAGTTGTGCAGCTTTAATAACTTCTTTTTTATTATGACAGGAAGCACCGGTCAAAGAAGAACTCAACTGATTTGTTTCTATCAAATCTCTGGAGGTTAGATGTAGGCTTTCATGACCGGAAATATTTTTTACCAATCCTGAATTCAAAATTACTTTGCCTCCCTTATTTTCGTAAATTTCTTTGGTTTTATTCCAATGTTCTGATGAAAAATCCATTACATCCACTCTGTAGATCAGGTACTTAGAAGTATCAGATAGTTTTTCAATTAGAGAAAAGAAGTTTTCTGGAATTTTTTTTGGAGTTATTGGAATAAAACTAGCTTCTGTAATCACTATTGATTGATATGTACTCTGGGGATAGGTCTGAAGTCATGACAAGAGCCGATTGTTTAGATTTTCCAAGATTGATTTCAATATTGATTGTTTTTTTTCTAAATTCCTTTTTACCTTTTGCTTCGGAATATTTTGGACTTAGATTTCCATTCACTAAAACCGGATGACCTCCAATTTTTAGTGATAGATTTTTCATATCAAACTCCTTTTCATCGGCATTTCCTGCAGCGGTGATAATTCTGCCCCAATTAGGGTCTTCACCATATGCGGCTGTTTTAACCAGAGGAGAGTTTGCAACTTTTAAAGCAACTTTCTTAGAAGCTTTATAAGAGCTTAATCCCGATACTTTAATCTTAATAAGTTTGGTTGCACCTTCTCCATCTAAGACCATCTTTTCAGCTAATTCTCTAAAGACCTCAAAAAAGTTATTCTTAATTTTTTTGTGATATTTCTTAAAGTCACTTTTTTTCTTTGAGGTTGTTGCAAAAATACTTGAATCACTTGGAGATTGATCTCCATCAATTGAGATAGCATTGAATGTCTGATCGCAAATATCCCTATGTAATTTCTTTAATTGAATTTTTGAAAGTTTTAGATCCGTAAAAATAAAACTCAGGGTAGTTGCCATATTCGGTTCTATCATCCCAACTCCTTTTGCAACTCCGATTACATTAATTTTTTGACTTCCTAGTTTAAATTCTTTTTTTACTACCTTATGTCGAGTATCTGTAGTCATTATTGCATTGGCAAAGTCTTCCCAAGAATTTTTCCCTAACTGGTTGGTACATTTTTTAAACGCTTGAGTAAGCTTTTTAGTATCAAGTAGTTCTCCTACCACGCCAGTAGAAAAGGGGAGGATATTGTCTCTTGATACATTTAATGAAGAGGAAACATCCTCAATGAGTTTTTCAGAGTCTATTTTTCCTTTCTTACCGGTTGCAGCATTTGCATTTCCAGCATTGACCATCAAGACCTTTGGTTCTGAAATATTTTTATTAATTTTTTCCAAACATATTTCAACCGGTGCAGACTTAAATTTATTTGAGGTAAACAAGCCAGACCAAATTGCTTCTTTCTCAAGTTTTACTATTGAGGTATCCAATCTAGCTCCATACTTCGTCTTGGAGGATGCACAACCGATTTTTATATCTTTCAACATTATCTTTTTTTCTTTTTTCTGTTAGCTTTTGCTTGCAGTCTTCTTAAACGTCTATTTCCCTCTACTGGTTGATCGTTATTAGATGCTTGTTGGTTAGACACAGAGTTATCCATAAATGCTGATGGAGAATTTTCATGCACTGTTTTAGTTTTTTCTAAGACCTCTCTAGATTTCATCTTTTCAATTTCTTGTTCGTCTTCAGGTTTTACTTCGACGCGGCAGAGGAACCTTGTAGATTCTTTTTTTATTGTTTCAAGAAGTTGTTCAAACATCTCAAACGCTTCTCTTTTGTATTCAAGACGCGGATCTTTTCCTGCATAACTTCGAAACCCAATGTTTTGTCTAAGCGAATCAAGTTGATTGATATGATTTTTCCAACTCTGATCAATGACTTGCAGGATGATTTGATTTTCCAGTTGAGAATAAACGTTTGGAAATTTATTTCTTTTTTCTAAGTAAATTTCGTCAGCAAAATCCAAAAGCTTATTCAACACTTCTTGCGTGTTGGATTCACTATTTTCTAATTCAGCTTTTAAATTAAATTGTAGATTAAATTCAGATTCTAGGATGTTTGTAAGTTCATCAACTTTCCAATTGATTTCTATTTCATATTCAGGGATATGAGCTTCAAAGGTCGAGCTCAAAAC
>LUMQ01002191.1_pt1 | contig 9966 bp, 12 predicted proteins | sample 729621 | NCBI WGS metagenome assembly LUMQ01 (sample SAMN03860259, study PRJNA289734) | marine metagenome | biome: seawater column; feature: ocean; material: water; isolation source: Red Sea water column Station 12 - depth 25m | place: Saudi Arabia: Red Sea | collected 2011-10-15 | depth 25 m | reverse complement strand
AGCTGATTTCGTTTAACTCATTTCTATTTAAATCTCCCGAAATTATAAATAAAACAAGATCTGAGTAATTGATAGATGAGTAAACTTTATCTGGGAATTTAATATCGCAGAAATCAAATCCTGGAGAATCTAGTAACTCTATACTGTTGAGTGATTGATCTTTAAATTTCCATTCTTCAGCCTGAATTTCTCTTGTGGTCCCATTAATAATATCTGTTTTAAATATATCTTTTTCTAATAAAGAATTTAAAACAGAAGATTTCCCTACACCTGATTTACCATATGCGCCAATTCTTATTTTTTTTTCTTTGAGCCTAAAAAGTTGTTGATTAAAAGAAATTATGTCCCTATTAAAATAACTTTTTTCATAGTTGGTAAGATCAATAGTCTCCCACCAATTTTTTAAAAGTAAATAATTTTTATTAATTTTAAATTGTTTCATGATTTATTTTTTCCACCAGCCAGCTAAAACAGATAACACAGCTTCTGCACCAATAATGCCCACGAATCCTCCAAATTCATCTACTACTACTTTCACTCCTTTATGATTCTTGTCAAATCTTGTTAATAATTGATCTGCCTTAATCATTTCGGGAATGTAGTCCACAGGTTCGCAAATTTCTGACAATAATTTTTTATTTTCTCCATTAATTAATTCTGCTAGCATTCTCTCACGGGGAACTACCCCCTGTATTTTGTCAACTTTATCTCCCAAAATAACCCACCATGGAGAGTTATCGCCCATTATAAGTTTTGAAATTTCTTCAAGATTCGAAGACCCATCAAGACAAGGTGCTGATACTCTAGGGATCATTAAATCTTTAGCTTTTAAATCATTTAATTGAAAAACCTTAAATATCATTGCTGCTTCATCAGCTTCTATCAAACCTTTTTGGCTTCCAATTTTTGCCATTTGTCTAATTTCTTCTTCATCTGTTGAAATTTCATTTTCTGCCGTAATAACTGGAAATATTTGTTCTATTAATACTAAAAATGGCCTCATTAAAGTATGCAATATTCTCAAGATAGGAACTGATAATAATGCTATTTGAACTGAGAATCTTGTACCAAGAGCCTTAGGTAGTACTTCTCCTACTAGTACGACTAGTATGTAAAAAGAAATTGAAAACAGGGTTAGGCCATAACTACTATTAATAACCAATGCTCCATATACACCTAAAATAAGACTTCCAATTATGTTAAATCCATTATTAGTAATAGTAATTACAGTTAATGTTCTTCCAAGATGTTTTCTAAGTTTAAGGAGTTGATTTGCAGAACTCTTTGGTTTTTGTTTAGAGGCTATCTCTAGAATTCGAATCGAATTTACAGCTAAAAAAGCAGCTTCTACTCCCGAACAACATGCTGACCCAATTAAGATAATTATTATAAGAACAATTAAACCGTAAACACTTGGTTCCATTAAAATAGATTAGTTACTAAATCTGTATTAATTCATTCTTCCATTTTTTTTTAAACACGCCAATACACAATCTATGTTTAAACCTGAAAATAAAGTTTTTGAAGAAAGAAGAGAAATCTTCCTCAATAAATTAAATGGAAAAGCTGCTATTATCCCTGGTGCTAGTCTCGTAAAGCATCATGCTGATTGTGAATATCCTTTTAGACAAGATAGTAATTTTTGGTATTTAACCGGTTTCGATGAGCCAGATGCAATCGCTCTCTTCTTATCGCATAAGCCAAAGGGAGAGAGATTTATTATGTTTGTTGCTCCTAAAGATGTTATAAGCGAAGTCTGGCATGGCTTTAGATGGGGTTTAGAAGGCGCTGAAAAAGAGTTTAATGCTGATAAGGCTCACTCAATAAACGAATTAAAAGATTTACTCCCAGCCTATATAAATGGTTCTGACGAACTTGTTTTTTCTATTGGTAAGCATCCATCAGTTGAGAAAATAATACTGGAAATTTTTTCACAACAACTTGAAAATCGCTCAAGATTAGGCATTGGTGGAAATTCTATAAAATCTCCAGAAAGCAGAAGCTCATGAATTAGTTAGAGAATCAATCTCATCAAAGAAAAATGAAAGACAAATTCAGGGTCTTCTAGAGGGATTTTTTCTGGAAAAAGGGGCAAGAGGACCAGCTTATAACTCAATTGTTGCTTCTGGAGATAATGCATGTATTTTGCATTACACTTCAAATAATTCACCCTTGAAGAAGGAAGATTTATTGTTGGTAGATGCTGGCTGCTCATTAATTGATTATTACAATGGAGACATAACAAGAACTATTCCAATTGGTGGTAAATTTTCTAATGAGCAAAAAGTTATCTATGAAATCGTATTGAGTGCGCAGAAAAATGCAATTAAAAGTGCTGTAAAGGGATCGAATTCTAGTCATGTTCATAATGTTGCTTTAACAATTCTTATAGAAGGATTAAAAGAAATTGGTTTATTGTCAGGCAGTACTGAGGAGATAATTGAGAATCAATCTTATAAACATCTTTACATGCATAGAACTGGACATTGGCTCGGCTTAGATGTTCATGATGTTGGAGCATACAGAATGGGGGACTATGAAGTGCCATTACAGAATGGAATGATTCTTACGGTAGAACCTGGGATCTATATAAGTGATAGGATCCCAGTCCCTGAGGGACAACCCCCTATAGATGAGAGATGGAAAGGCATAGGGATAAGAATTGAAGATGATGTCCTGGTCAAAGATACAAACCCAGATGTTTTAAGTATTGCTGCACTTAAAGAAATTTCTGATTTAGAGTTTTGAAATTTGACTTATCTAGTTAATAGATTTATTTTTTATTAAGTTTAAAGCTCAAAAATGAATAAGTCCGATTCATATGATTCGAAACTTTCTCAAGCAAGAGGCTTAGCTAGTCAGCTTGGCATGTTCGCAGAAGAAAACGATATCCCCAAAGATCTTTGGGATTCATTGGAAGCCACTATTTATGATTTTTATGAAGTAACTCATGATAGATAAAATCCTGTTTAGAAGTTATCAATTACTAAAATCAAGAAATTTTGAATAAATCAATCAAAATGTGACCATAAACTGATAAATTATTTATTAAACACAAATAAGTGAATGACCTCATCAGATAAGTTAAATCAAAATTCAACAGAAAAAAAGGGAAAAAACAGTGATGCACCAAACTCTAAAAATTCTTCTCCTAATTCAGGAATGATGGGCGCCACAGCTGTATTGGCAGCTGCCACAATTGATGAAGATGGGGTACCTACTGGTTATACTCCTAAACCCGATGAAGGAAGGTTCATAATTAAAGTATTGTGGTTACCTGATAATGTAGCTCTAGCAGTGGATCAAATAGTAGGTGGAGGCCCAAGCCCTCTTACTGCTTATTATTTTTGGCCAAGAGATGATGCTTGGGAAAAATTAAAAAGTGAACTTGAGAATAAAGGTTGGATTACAGATAACGAAAGAGTAGAAATATTGAATAAAGCTACTGAAGTAATAAATTATTGGCAAGAAGAAGGTAAAACAAAAAAATTAGAAGAAGCCAAATTAAAGTTTCCCGAAGTAACTTTTTGTGGAACAGCTTAAATATTAGTTCTTTGCAGCTTGAATCCTAGCCTCAGCCTTTGAAACCTCTTTCAAGGCTTTAATTTTCTCTGGATTTTTTTCATTTTCAGAAAATTTGCTAATTGCTAATTTTGCTTCTTTAAGATCTTGTTCAGCATTTTGAACATTAATTTCAGAACCAATTTCAGCATTATTTACTAAAACTATAACTTCATCTGATTCAATTTCAGCGAAGCCTCCCATAAGAGCTATTGATTTCCACTGGGAATTCATTCTTAGCCTTAAAACGCCAATATCTATAGCAGTAACTAAAGAGATGTGTCCTGGTAGTACACCAATTTGACCAGTAGTACTAGGAAGGATTACTTCTTCAGCTTCGCCTTGATAAACATTTTTATTAGGAGCTAAAACTTTTAGAGAAATTGCCATTAATTTAAAATTATTGAAGGTTAAATATATATTTAAATATTTATTTTTCTGATTTTATTTTTTCAGCCTTTGCTTTAACTTCATCAATGTTACCAACTAGGTAAAATGCCTGCTCTGGTAAATCATCCAATTCACCTGACAAAATCATATTGAAACCAGCAATGGTATCTTCTAATTTTACGTATTTACCAGACATTCCTGTAAATATTTCTGCTACGAAGAAAGGTTGTGAGAGAAATTTTTCAATTTTTCTAGCCCTGTCTACTGTTAATCTATCTTCTTCAGAAAGCTCATCTAAACCAAGAATTGCAATGATATCTTGAAGTTCTTTGTATCTTTGTAAAGTTGATTGAACAGCTCTGGCTGTTTTGTAATGCTCATCGCCAACAACTGATGGTTGTAGCATAGTGCTCGTTGAGTCTAATGGATCAACTGCTGGATAAATTCCCTTAGCTGCAAGAGCTCTAGCAAGCACGGTAGTTGCATCTAAATGGGCAAAAGTTGTAGCTGGAGCAGGGTCTGTTAGGTCATCAGCAGGCACGTAAACAGCTTGGATAGATGTTATTGACCCTTCTAATGTAGATGTAATTCTTTCTTGTAATTCACCAACATCAGTTCCCAGAGTAGGTTGGTATCCAACAGCTGAAGGCATTCTTCCAAGTAATGCAGATACTTCAGAACCAGCTTGAACGAATCTAAAAATGTTATCAACAAAAAGTAGAACGTCTTGTTTATTTACATCTCTAAAATGTTCGGCCATTGTAAGTGCTGATAAGCCTACTCTCATTCTTGCACCAGGTGGCTCATTCATCTGTCCAAAACACAAGGCAACTTTTGATTGAGTTAGATCATCTGCATTGATAACTCCAGATTCTTTAAATTCTTCATATAAATCGTTCCCTTCTCTAGTTCTTTCTCCTACACCACCAAAAACAGAAACTCCACCATGCTCCTTTGCGATGTTATTAATTAATTCTTGAATAAGAACTGTCTTTCCAACACCAGCACCTCCGAATAATCCAACTTTTCCTCCTTGTCTGTAAGGAGCTAAAAGGTCTTGGTGCTCCTGTGTCGATAGCTTCCATGCCTCTTACAAGGCCGTCTGTGCCACTCATTGCCACTGCTCTTACTCTATGGTCACCGAGGAGCTGTTGGACTTCTGCAGTGAGCGCTATGTCTTGTCCAGCTGGATTTTTAGCTTCAATTCTTAAAGCATTTAATATTTTGGGCAATTTCCCAGCTGGAAATTCTACATCTAGAACTGGACCAATTACCTGACGTACTACGCCTTTTGTTTGTGAAGAAGTTGATGGAGTTGCTACCATTTTTTATTGATTGGTGATGAATAGCTGATTTAAACAGCTCATAATCCGAAAATACTACCACCTCATGGGTAGATTCGTTAAATGGGTTCGGCCACCCGCACAGTTTAAGTATGGTTTAATTGCCGCTTTGCAGATTATGTTGTTGATGATACGGATGGAGAATTTCTCTTTCCATTTTTATGACGCAAAGCGTCACTTACAGTCTCTACAGTAAAACCACTGGGAGATAGAATATTTATTAAAGTTTCCGCATCTGAGGAAAAAACTGCTGGGGGCATTCTTTTGCCTGATTCAGCTAAAGAAAAACCACAGGTTGGAGAAGTTGCTCAGGTGGGCCCTGGCAAACTTAATGACGATGGTTCTCGACAAACTCCAGAAGTGAGTATTGGCGATAAAGTTTTGTACAGCAAATATGCTGGCACAGACATTAAATTGGGAGGAGATGAATATGTCTTGCTCTCAGAAAAGGATATTTTAGCTGTAGTAAGCTAAAATATTTGTTTCAAAAATTATTAAAACTTATTACTAAATCACTGCCTAAACATGGCTAAAAGAATTATTTACAATGAGCAAGCTCGTAGAGCGCTCGAGAGAGGAATTGATATCCTTGCTGAGTCTGTAGCTGTAACGCTTGGACCAAAAGGAAGAAATGTTGTACTAGAGAAAAAATTTGGTGCTCCACAAATTATCAATGATGGTGTCACAATCGCTAAAGAGATCGAATTAGAAGATCACATTGAAAACACAGGGGTTGCTTTAATCAGACAAGCTGCTTCAAAAACTAATGATGCAGCTGGAGATGGTACTACAACAGCCACTGTTTTAGCTCATGCAATGGTTAAAGCAGGGTTGAGAAACGTTGCTGCAGGAGCTAATGCAATTACCTTGAAAAAAGGAATTGATAAAGCTACTGAATTTCTAGTTGGTAAAATTCAGGAAAATTCCAAACCTATTAGTGATAGCAATGCTATAGCTCAATGTGGAACTATTGCTGCTGGAAACGACGAAGAAGTTGGTCAAATGATTGCCAATGCTATGGATAAAGTTGGTAAAGAAGGTGTTATCTCCTTAGAAGAAGGAAAATCAATGACTACTGAATTAGAAGTTACTGAGGGGATGCGCTTTGATAAAGGCTATATCTCACCTTATTTCGCAACCGACACAGATAGAATGGAAGCTGTCCTGGATGAACCATATATCCTTCTGACTGATAAGAAAATTGCCTTAGTGCAAGATTTAGTCCCCGTTTTGGAACAGATAGCTAAAACTGGTAAACCACTAGTCATTATTGCAGAAGATATTGAAAAAGAGGCTTTAGCAACTCTTGTTGTCAATAGATTACGAGGTGTGTTAAATGTTGCTGCAGTAAAAGCTCCTGGATTTGGTGATAGAAGAAAAGCCATGCTTGAAGATATGGCCGTTTTAACTAATGGACAACTTATTACTGAAGATGCAGGCTTGAAATTAGAGAATGCTACCTTAGATATGCTTGGAACTGGTAGAAGAATAACTATCAATAAAGAGACTACAACTATTGTAGCTGAAGGTAATGAGCAAGCAGTTAAAGCTAGATGTGATCAAATTAAGAAGCAAATGGATGAAACAGATTCCTCATATGATAAAGAAAAGCTTCAAGAACGTCTGGCTAAATTAGCTGGAGGTGTAGCAGTGATTAAGGTTGGGGCTGCTACTGAAACTGAGATGAAGGATAAAAAGCTTCGTCTTGAGGATGCTATTAATGCAACAAAAGCAGCTGTTGAAGAAGGAATTGTACCTGGAGGAGGAACAACTCTCGCTCATTTATCTCCTATTCTAAAAGAATGGGCTGATAAAAATTTAGAAGGAGAGGAATTAATTGGAGCTAACATTGTTGAAGCTTCACTTACTGCTCCTCTTATGAGAATTGCTGAGAATGCAGGTTCTAATGGAGCTGTGATTGCTGAAAATGTAAAAACTAAACCATTTAATGATGGATTCAATGCTGCTACTGGAGAATATGTAGATATGTCCTCTGCTGGTATAGTTGATCCTGCAAAAGTTACACGTTCAGGATTACAAAATGCAGCTTCAATAGCAGGAATGGTTCTAACCACCGAATGCATAGTTGCAGATTTACCTGAGAAAAAAGATTCAGCTGCTCCAGCAGGTGCTCCAGGTATGGGCGGCGACTTCGATTATTAACTAAATAATAGTTTTTAATAATTTTTAAGGGGATCATTCAATATGGTCCCTTTTTTATTCAACTTTTTATGAAATCCAACCAGCGCTAAGAATAATTGCGAGAGACAAAAATATCACTAAAAAAGTCCAAGTTATTTTGTTTAGAGAGGCTTCTGCACTACTTGCGCTGTTGAACATAGAGCTTCCACTAGCGGCTATTCCTCCCATTCCATCACCTTTAGGACTATGAAGTAAAACTAAGAGAATGAGAAGAACTCCAGAAAATACCCAAATCCAACTAATAATTTGAATCATTGCTTAAAAACTTTTATTAACTTTAAACGTGTTGAACGACCTTATTATAACCCTTTAATTCAATTTCTTGAATAAGCGATTTGCCTGTCATTTCTCTTGGTATTGGGAGATTTAATAATTGCAATAAAGTTGGAGCAATATCTGCTAAGCCCGCGTTTTCTCTTAAATTAATTTCATTTCCCATATTTGGTATTTTTCTTTTTTCACCTTCAATCAAAATTAATGGAACTTTATTTATTGTGTGTGCTGTCCATGGTTCTCCTTCAGATCCTTTCATTACCTCTGCGTTACCATGATCGGCTGTAATAACAATGCTTCCACCCATTTCTCCAGTAGCATTAACTATTTGACCTACACATTTATCTACTTTTTCTATAGCTTTAATTGTTGCATCCATGTTGCCTGTATGACCAACCATATCAGGATTGGCAAAATTGATTACAACAAAAGCATAATTCCCGCTTTTAATTGCTTTAGAGCAACTAATAGTTAATTCTTCCGCAGACATTTCGGGTTCCATATCATAAGTTGCGACTCTTGGAGATGGAATCAAATGTCTCTCTTCTCCAGGTAAAGGAATTTCAACTCCTCCATTGAAAAAGTATGTTACGTGAGGATATTTTTCAGTTTCCGCGGTTCTGTATTGTTTAAGTCCGTTTTCTGAAACTATTTGGCCTATAAAATTATTGAGTGATTCAGGAGGAAATGCAACTTTAACGGGAAAGTTCGGATCATATTGAGTAAAAGTGACAAAGTCTAGATTTGGATAATTTTTTCTTTCAAAGTCTGAGAATTTTTTGCTTGAAAGGGATTTGACTATTTGTCTTGCTCTGTCTGGACGAAAGTTAAAGCAAATCAAACTATCCCCATCTTTAAGATAGTTTTCAGACATTCGTATGGGCTCTATAAATTCATCGGTTATGTTTTTGGCATAACTTTTTTCTATGTAATCCTTGGGAGAAATATTTGTTATTTGAATATCAGGATCAGTCAAATTAGAATATGCTTTTTCTGTTCTATCCCATAAAAGATTTCTATCCATTATCCAGTATCTTCCGCATATAGAAGCTATTTCGCCTACGTTAAATTTTTTTATACATGATTCTATTTGATTTAAATATTTCGAGGCACTTTTTGCAGGAGTGTCTCTTCCATCAGTAATAATATGGATTGCAACTTTTTTAAGTTTATTATCAGATGCCCATTTTATTAAACCTAATAAATGATCGATATGACTATGAACTCCTCCATCGGAACATAATCCCGTGATATGCAAAGTAGAATTATTTTTCTTTAATGAATCAGCCATCTCTTTTAACTCATTTACCAAGCCTAATTGATTATTTTTTACAATATTTGAAATCCTTACAAGTTCTTGTTGTATTATTCTTCCCGAACCAATGGTAAGGTGCCCTACCTCTGAATTGCCCATTTGACCATCTGGGAGGCCTACATCAGATCCACTAGCACTTATGAGGGTGTGGGGGTAAGCATGCCACAATGAATCCATGATTGGTGTACTGGCACTTTTTATAGCATTATCTGATTTTTCTTTTCGATATCCCCATCCATCTAGTATTGCAAGAACTACAGGGCTCTGAGGAACACTTAATTTAGATCAAATTCATTTTTAACTGATCCAACCTTAAATTTAGCTTCAAACGTTACTCTTTAACAATTTATATTTAACATAGTTAGCTTTTGCTAATTTATGAAAATATTAGATTAATTTTATTTCTTGATAAATCATGTCCAAGAAGACAAAAAAGAACGGAATACTTACTGAAGTTGAGCTTAGAAACACTATTTCGCGTTTAACTTGCGAAATTATCGAAAAAGTAAAAAAACTGGATAACCTTCTATTGGTTGGTATTCCGACTAGAGGAATTGAGCTGACCGAAGTGCTAGAAAAGGAATTATTCTCTAGAACAGGTTTAAGAGTTAGAAAAGGAACAATTGATCCAACTTTTTATAGAGATGACCAAAATAGAGTTGGAACTCGCTTAATACAAGCTGCAGATATTCCAACTCCTATTGAGAAACAAGAAATTCTTTTAATAGATGATGTAATTTACACAGGAAGAACAATTAGGGCTGCAATGGATGCTTTATATTCATGGGGCAGACCTCAAAGAGTGATGTTATTTTTGAAAATGGATTACCAAAGTTATCAGAGATTCAAAATGAAGAAGAAATTATAAAATGGGACAAAAAA
>LUMQ01001137.1_pt1 | contig 9975 bp, 8 predicted proteins | sample 729621 | NCBI WGS metagenome assembly LUMQ01 (sample SAMN03860259, study PRJNA289734) | marine metagenome | biome: seawater column; feature: ocean; material: water; isolation source: Red Sea water column Station 12 - depth 25m | place: Saudi Arabia: Red Sea | collected 2011-10-15 | depth 25 m | reverse complement strand
AGCCAAGGCAGTTCTATGTCCAGGTCTTCAAATAGATTACTTTGATGAAAAAAAGAATGAGAGAATTAAATGGATTTTTGATGAGGGACTGAGCGACTACCTCGATGAGTTTTCAGGTTGTAACGAGAAACTTCTTGATGAAACTATTATTCTTTCCAAAACTTCCGATGATCAAGCATTAGATGTAGCAGTGAATTGGACTGAAGAGGCTTCAAATAATTTACTCAAAGAAACTTATGTAAACTTAATTCCCACTGCATTAGGCGGTTCTCATTTAAACGGGTTTAAGTCTGGTCTTCTTGAGGCAATAAAAGAATTCTGTGACTACAGAAATTTGATTCCAAAAGGGATAAAAATTAATTCTGATGACATTCTTGCTAACTGCATCTTTGTTATTTCTTCAAAGTTAAAGAATCCTCAGTTCGCTGGTCAAACTAAAGAGAGACTTGATTCCAAAGATCATATGAGCTTTGTTTCATCTTCAACAAAAGATTCCCTAAGTATTTGGCTTAACCAACATACCGAAGAGGGTGAAAAGATTGCAGATCTAGCAATTGCCGCTGCTCAAAAGAGGATTAAAAGCTCAACAAAAGTTGATAGAAAGAAAACATTTAAAGGTCCAGCTCTTCCTGGAAAGCTTTCTGACTGTAACTGCGACAACATTGAAGAGAGTGAACTATTTTTAGTTGAGGGAGACTCAGCAGGAGGGTCTGCAAAGCAAGCTCGAGATAGAAGGTTTCAGGCAATAATGCCTTTAAGACATAATAAAATCTCAAGAAATTAAAGATCTTGCGACTGCTATTGGATCTTTGCCAGGAGATACAGATATTTCCAACCTAAGATATGGAAAGATTTGTATACTCGCTGATGCTGACTCAGATGGACTGCACATAGCAACTTTATTATGTGCATTATTCCTAAGACACTATAAGAATTTAGTAACCTCAGGAAAAATCTTTGTCTCCATGCCTCCGTTATATAGGATTGATGCTGCAAAAGAAGTTTTTTATGCCCTCGATGAGAATGAAAAAGAATCTATTGTTAAGAAAATTAAAAAACAGAACTCGAAAATTAAGATAGATATTCAAAGATTTAAAGGGCTTGGAGAAATGAATCCGTCTCAATTAAGAGAGACGGTTATGAAGCCTGAATCAAGAAGATTAGTTCAACTAACTTTAAGTAGTTCTGATAATGCAAACTCAGTATTTGATCTGCTGCTTTCTAAAAAGAGAGCTCCAGATAGAAAAGAATGGCTTGAAAAGAAAGGTAACTTAGCGGAGATTTAATGACTAAAGAAAATTTAGATAAACAAAGCATTAAAAAATATGCAGAAAATGCATATCTCAATTATTCGATGTATGTCATTTTGGATCGAGCTTTACCCAATATTGGAGATGGGCTGAAGCCAGTACAAAGAAGGATTTTATATGCAATGTCAGAACTTGGACTGAATGCATCATCAAAGTACAAGAAATCTGCTAGAACTGTTGGGGATGTAATAGGTAAATTCCATCCGCATGGTGATAGTGCTGCTTATGAAGCGATGGTTTTAATGGCACAAGATTTTTCATTTAGATACCCATTTGTAGATGGTCAAGGAAATTGGGGATCGCAAGATGATCCTAAATCTTTTGCGGCAATGAGATATACAGAATCTAAACTAACAAAATTTTCAGATCTTCTAATAGATGAGTTAAAGCAAGGAACAGTGGATTGGCAGCCAAATTTCGATGGATCACTTCTTGAGCCAGTAATCTTTCCAGCAAAAGTTCCATCCATTTTACTTAATGGGACTACAGGCATAGCAGTTGGTATGGCTACAGATATCCCATCACACAATATGACAGAGGTAATTGATGCAACTATCCATGTTTTAGAAAATCCAAAGACTTCTGTTGATCAAATTCTCAAATATATAAAGGGACCAGATTTTTCTAATAAGGCTCCAATTGTTGCATCTCCAGAAGAGTTAAATGAAATGTATAGCACTGGAAGAGGTGCTTTTAAAATGAAGTGTGCTTGGAAAAAAGAAGGCAATGACATCATTGTAACTGACCTTCCTCATCAAACGTCTGGCTCAAAAGTTTTAGAGCAAATTTCAAATCAAATGATAAATAAAAAACTTCCAATGATTGTTGACCTCAGAGATGAGGGCGATCATGAGGAGCCAACAAGATTAGTAATAAGCTTAAAATCGAATCGAGTTAATGCAGAGGATCTCATGAATCATTTATATGCATCAACAGACCTGCAGAAAAACTACAGGGGTAACTTTAATTTAATTTCTCTAAAAGGGTCACCTAAGGTTTACTCAATAAAAGATCTTCTAAGCGACTGGATAGCATTCAGGAAAACAACAGTAACCAGAAAGCTCGAGCACAGGCTCGATCAAGTAGATGATAGATTGCATATATTAGAAGGCTTATTAATTGTCTATCTCGATCTAGATAAAGTCATTAAGATCATCAGACAATCAGATGATCCCAAAAAAGAACTCACTAAAAAATTTAAAATATCTGATATTCAGGCTAATGCAATATTAGAGATAAAACTTAGACAGCTTGCAAAACTTGAACAAATTAAATTAGAAGAAGAAAGAGATGCTCTTAAAAAAGAGAAAAAAGAACTTGAGAAGATTCTTAATTCAAAGGCAAGATTGAAAACCTTTATTAAAAATGAATTAAAAGAAATAAAGGAAAACTTTGGAGATGAAAGAAACTCTCCCATTATTGAATCTTCAAGCGCAAAGATGTTCTCTGAGGAAGATACAATAACATCTGATCCTGTAACAATTGTCCTTTCAAATGCAGGTTGGATTAGAAGTGCCAAAGGTCACGAAATAGATCCTTCAACTCTTTCCTATAGAGGAGAGGATAAATTAAAAGACTTTAGTCGAGGAAGAAATAATCAACCCTGCGTATTTATTGATGCTCTTGGCAAAGCTTATACATTGCCTGCGCATACACTCCCTTCTGCAAGAGGCCTGGGCGAGCCTTTAACAGGAAGAGTTACTTCTAGCTCAGGAGTTGAATTTATGAGTGTTGCAATTGGAAAAGGTGAGGATAAGTTTCTTATTGCTAATACATCTGGGTATGGATTCCTCGCAAACTTTGAAGATATGATCTCCAATAAGAAAACAGGTAAAGCGTTTATGAGGGTTCCTGACGGCGCTGAGATTCTTCCTTGTGAGAAAATTATGCAAGATGATAAATATATAGCTGCCGTAACCAACTTTGGGAAGTTATTAATTTTTAATTTAGATGAGCTCACGGTCCTAGCAAAAGGCAAAGGCACTAAAATAATAAATATTCCTAAAAAACAGTTTGTTGAAAAGAAGGAAAGATTAATTATTGTAAAACCGTTTAGCGAAGGATCTAAATTAAATATTCAAAGAGACAATGGAAATATTAGGGCGTTTTCTCCAAAAGAACTGGAAGGATTTAAACTTGAACGAGCAAAAAGAGGACGATCTTTACCTCAAGGTTATAAAAGGGTTTTATCGATAACGGTTGAAAGACCTGAATCTATTTCCAATTAGGTAGTTTTTTCTTAGCAAGAATTAATTTTGGTTTTTCTAGCTTTGGAAGACCATTCTTATAATCTACAGGCCCTTCACCTTGAATCAAAGGAGTAAAATAATCTATACCTTTTTTAGTTATGCCAAAGCCATCTTTTGTAATAAAGCTTTTTGGTAGTTTTTTTTCTACATTTGCTATTTTAGAGAGTTTCGCAGGAACTATTTCCCAAGAATATTTCGAAGTCTTTTTTCTTTTTATTACTGGCATGACACCATTCATACCTTTAACTGCATATTTAACGGCATGTCTTCCAACCGCCTCAGCATGTTCTAAATCAACTTTTGAAGAAATATGTCTAGCACTTCTTTGAAGATAATCAGCCACCGCCCAATGATTTTTAAGTTTTAGTTTTTGAGAGATAAGATTTGCTAAAAAAGGAGCAACTCCACCAAGTTGCGCATGGCCAAAAGCATCTTTTGTATCAGCTTCAGCAAGAAACTTATTTTTATTATTCTTTATTCCCTCTGAAGCTACAACAACACAGTAACCTAATTTGTTTACAGTCTCTTTTACTTTTTTTAAAAAAGCAGTTTGATTAAAAGTAATCTCCGGAAGAAGAATTATGTGAGGAGCATCAGAGTTATCTTGTTTTGCAAGAGCTGAAGACCCAGCAATCCATCCAGCATGTCTTCCCATTACCTCTAGGATGAAGACTTTTGTAGAACTCTCCATCATTGATTGAACATCAAGACTTGCTTCTTGAGTCGATATCGCAACATATTTTGCAACTGACCCAAACCCTGGACATGTATCCGTAACAGCTAAATCATTATCAACTGTTTTAGGTATTGCAATACAGGTTAAATCATAGCCAAGACTTTTACTTATCTGAGATACTTTATATGCAGTATCTGCAGAATCATTCCCACCGTTATAAAAAAAGTAACCAATATCATGAGCTTTAAAAACCTCTATAAGCCTTTTATATTCTTTTGCATTTTCATCTAAGCTTTTAAGTTTGTATCTGCATGATCCAAATACGCCACCTGGCCTGTAATACAGTGATTCAATAAGTTTTTTTGATTCTTTAGAGGTATCAATTAGATTCTCACGCAGTGCTCCAAGTATTCCATTTTGCCCTGCATAAACTTTATTTATTTGATTTGGGAATTTCTTTGCTTCCTGAATAACTGCAGCAGCAGTTGCATTAATGACAGAAGTTACACCACCGGATTGAGCATAAAAAGCATTTTTTTTCATAGCTTAAGTAAAGATTTAACTATGCTAGCAAAAATGTTCTAATTATTAAAAGTATTTATGAAAATTCATATCCTAGGAATCTGCGGAACATTTATGGGAGGATTGGCTCGAATTTTAATTGAGTCCGGTCATAAGGTTACTGGATCAGATAACAATTTTTATCCTCCAATGTCAGATCAACTAAGAGAATTAGATGTTGAATTAACAAAAGGATTTGAGCCGTCCTCAATGCCTGAAGCTGATCTATACGTAATTGGGAATGCACTTTCTAGGGGAAATAAGTGCGTGGAAGAAATTTTAAACAAAAACCTCCCTTATAAATCTGGACCCGAGATGCTTGGTGACATTATCAAAGATAGATTTGTGATAGCTGTCTCTGGGACTCACGGAAAAACGACAACATCCTTCATGATTGCAAAGATATTTCAGTCTTTGGGTAAAGATATAGGTTATCTCATAGGAGGTATATCACCTGATTTCTCATTCTCTGCAAAAATAGGTAGTGATGAAATCTTCATAATTGAGGCAGATGAATATGATTCTGCATTTTTTGACAAGAGATCAAAATTTATACATTACTCTCCAAATATTCTTTTGATAAATAATATTGAGTTTGATCACGCAGATATATTTAACGATTTAGATGAGATAAAAAAACAATTCCATCACTTATTAAAAATTATACCGAGCAGCGGAAAAATAATTCTATTTAACCATGATAAAAATGCATTAGACGTTATAAATGAGGGATGCTGGGCAGATATTATTGAAATTAATGGAAATGCCAGCAGGGCTAGCTTTGATTCATCTTCTTCAATGATTAAATTTGATGGAAAGTCAGTCTGTATAAACGATTTACCTTTTTATGGTTCTCATAACAATCTGAATGCAGCTGCAGCAATGATTTCTGCTGCATCTTATGGAATAGATCTTAATGATGCTTATGACGGGCTAAAAGATTTTAGTGGCGTACTTCGAAGACTCGAAGAGAAGGGGACTTTTAATGGAATAACAATACTAGACGACTTTGCGCATCATCCAACAGCAATAAAATCTACTATTCAAGCAGTTCAAGAAAAATATAACGGAAAAAATATACTAAATATTATAGAGCTTGGGTCTAACACAATGTCGGGAGGTTTTCATGGAGAAGAACTGTTTTCTATTGATAGTTTAGACAGAGATATTCTATGGCTAGATCATAAATCAATTCTTAAAAATAATAAGGGGAATATTTATAACTCCCATGATGATTTGATTGAATCGGTCTCAAAAAATTGTTCACATTTTGATATCATTTTAATAATGACCAATAAAAATAGTAGAAATATCTATGAACCTTTAAGAGACATCATTGAAGCCAATTAACTTACCAATCTTTCCTTTAAAATTAGTTGTTCTCCCAGGAACAATCCAGGGTTTGCAAATCTTTGAACCTCGCTATCTAAATATGGTCAAGCAGTGCATGTCTAGTGCTTCAAATTTTGTTATTTCCTACAAATCAGACAGATTTGATGATTTTGATTTTGGTATTGAGAAAGTCGGAACATCGGTACAGATCGTAGACTTTAATAATTTACCGAATGGATTATTAGGAATAACAGTTAAGGCTGAATCAAAAGTTTCTTTAAATAATATAATTCAGCTCGAAGATAAGTCCTATTTAGGTGAGGTTCTTCCATTGACTGAGCCTGAAGTTGACGACCAATCTCTCTTAGCAAAGTATCCAGATCTTATTGAGGTCTTAGTTAAACTTAAAGAACACCCAGAAATTAAAACACTGAAACTTGACATTGATTTAGACTCTGCCGACTCTGTTTCATATCACCTGGGGAATTTAATTCCGCTAACGGCGGATGAAAAGCAAACGCTGCTAACAGCATTTGATGCTGATCAAAGATTTAAAATACTATCCTGGACAGTTCTCAATTCCTTCCTGGATATCCTCTCGATGTTTGATTTTTCCTTCCATTGCCCATTTAGAAATATCATCAATTGCTTCACTAGCTCGGCCATAGTAATCCAGAACCAAAAATCCCTGCATTTTAGCTCTTCTTACTATCAACATAGTGAGATTTCTTGGCCCTACAGGCATTTGGTCTCCTGTATAGTTTGAAATACTTCCACAGCAGATAATTCTTGCATTAATATTAATTAAAAACAGTACAGACTCTAAAATAGGTCCGCCAACATTATCAAAGTAAATATCTATTCCATCTTTAGCTAGCTTAGTTAACTCTTCAGCAACGTTAGAATTTTTATAATCAATTACATCATCTACTCCGCACTCTTTTAACCAAGAACATTTTTCGTCTCCACCAGCAATTCCAATTACATGACATCCCTTGATTTTTGCAATCTGACATACCATCGCTCCTGTAGCTCCGGCTGCTCCGGAGACAACAACAGTCTCACCTGGCTGAGGATTGCCAATATCTAGTAAGCCAAAGTAAGCAGTAATTCCAGTAGTTCCAAAAATATTCAACATAGACGGTATTGGAAGAACATCGGGAACTTTACGCATTGTTTTTAAGTCGTTTTCTGAAGGAATGTGATGGGTCTGCCATCCAACCATGCCGCTTACTAAATCGCCTTCGGAAAAATTCTCATTTTTTGATTCAACAATCTTCCCAATTCCACCTGATCTTACAACTTCATCAATTTGAACTGGAGGAAGATATCCAGGTAAATCTGTTAACCACATTCTTTGTGTTGGATCAAAAGATAAGTATTGATTTTCTATGAGGACTTCGCCATCCTGAATATCTCTTAGTTCTTCTTTTATAAGCTCAAAATTCTCATTTTTCACAAGACCTTGAGGCCTTTCTTTTAAAACCCATTTTGTATTAGGTTTGTTTTTATAATTCTTTTTTCCAACTTAAATTTTCCTGGATAGTCACTCAACATAAGCCCAACCAAAATCGTCAGCAATCCTTGGCCAGGAAGCACAAGCATTAAAATACCACCCATAATCAAGCAATAACCAATGATATTCTTTAATGCTAATGTAATTATCCAAAAAATAGGATTCTTATTCTTGTATTCAGATATACCTCTCTTATCATCTAAAAAATAGTCATGTGGTATTTTTTTTATAAAGTAGCCGATTGAAAGAGCGCTTATTACTAAAATTACAACTGAGCTGATTCCAAGAAGGAAGAATATATCAACAAGATTTTCCGACAAATATTTTTGCATAATTAATTAATAATAATATCTTTTTTTATCATATACTTAATGAATTAAAAGCAAAAACAACTTGGCAAAAACTTCATTAAAAAAACTCTGCATAAACTCCCTTGAGGAATTAAAAGCTAAAGACATTGTATGCATCGATTTGAAGAAGATTTCTTCCTTTGCAGATGAAATGATTATTGCATCAGCCACTTCATCAAGGCATGCAAAAGCACTATCAGATAGAGTTGTTGAAGATCTTAAAAGTAATAATATTTTAGTTCTAGGAGTTGAGGGGCAGGATACTTCAGACTGGATCTTAATTGATTGCGAAGACCTAGTAATAAATATAATGAATAATGAGACTCGCGTTTACTATGATTTAGAAACACTATGGGGGTATGAGGACGCCACTTTAAATTCTAATTTATGAAATTAGAAGTTATATCAATATCTAATAAGCTTACCAAATGGGAGGACGAGACTTTAAAATTTTATTTAAAACAGATTTCGTCATTCGCCAACATAACTATACAAAATATTAAACCTGCTCAAGGAAGAAACTTAAGCATAAAAGAAGTTCAAATTAATGAAGAAAAGAATATCTTAAAAAGGATTAAGCCAAATTCATTAATAATTTCCTTTGATAGAAAAGGCAAACAGCTAGATAGTTTGCAATTTGCAGACCTTACTCAAACATTCTTAAGCTCAGGAAAAAGCTGTAGCCTTATTATCGGAGGATCTTATGGGTTGAGTGAGTCATTTCTTGCAAAATCAGATCATGTAATTTCATTTTCTGCATTAACTTTTCCTCATAAATTATTTAAGATTTTACTTATTGAGCAGCTCTATAGGTCTATAACAATTATACAAAACAAGTCTTACCACAAATGACAGAAATAAATGAAACCTACAAAGAAAAAATAAGCTTTAATAAAAGACTTATTTTTCTCTATGTCACTTTTGGCATTCTGGGAGTAGTTTTTTATTATCAGATATTTAATTTACAAATCTCAAATTATTCTGAATACGAAATTGCGGCTGAAAACAATAAAAATGAGGAGATATCAGTTCAGCCCTTAAGAGGAATTATTTTTGATAGAAACGGGGAAATATTAGTAAATAACATCCCAACTTTTGATTTGATTACTAAACCTTTTTTTATTGATGATCCAGATGATTTCCTATTAAAACTCTCTTCTTTTTTAGAAATAGATGAAGAGGATAAGAAAGTATTTTTATCACAATTTAAAAAAGCAAAGACATTAAATAAAGAATTAACCTTGAAGCAATCTATTTCCGACGAAGACAAGGCAAAATTTCTGGTAAGGAGCCATATGTTTGAAAATGCCTATGTTGGGAAAAGGTATTTACGTAATTATTTATATCCTGAGATCTTTTCGCACTCAATTGGTTATGTTGGAAGGCCAAATGACGATGAGCTCGATGAGATTTATGAAAAAAGAAGTTTAAATAAGAAAATTAGCTTCACTTATACAAATCAATTAATTATTGGGAAAACAGGCTTGGAATTCACTTATGAGGATATTTTAACGGGAAAATTTGGTAATAACCTTAGAGAGGTCGATGCAAGAGGAAGAACCTTGGACGAGAAAATTTCTTCAGAGCCAAAAGTAGGCAATAATTTGTACACAAGCCTTGATTTAAAGTCTCACCAAGCAGCGCATAAAGCTTTTAATAATAGAAAAGGAGCAGTAGTAGCAATAGATATTAAAGATGGCTCAATAGTTACACTCTTCAGTTCACCAACCTTTCCAACAAATCAATTAGCAAATGGCATCTTACAAAAAGATTTTGATGAGCTTTTATTAAGTGAGGAAAAACCATTTTTTAACAGAGCGCTCAAAGGGAGATATCCACCTGCCTCATCAATAAAACCCGCTATTGCAATGTACGGTATCGAAGAGGGATTGATTGATTGGAATTTCTCAATCTTTAATGAGGGGTTTTTTACATTACCAGAGGATGGAAGGATTTATAGAGATTGGAAAGAAGGAGGGCA
>LUMQ01001357.1_pt2 | contig 9994 bp, 12 predicted proteins | sample 729621 | NCBI WGS metagenome assembly LUMQ01 (sample SAMN03860259, study PRJNA289734) | marine metagenome | biome: seawater column; feature: ocean; material: water; isolation source: Red Sea water column Station 12 - depth 25m | place: Saudi Arabia: Red Sea | collected 2011-10-15 | depth 25 m | reverse complement strand
GTCTTGGTTATTCTGGAACTAATTCGGGAGGCTCTCTATACATTATTAGTTCAGTATTCAGAAATAATAAAGGGGGGCTAGCTCCAAATACATTAGATTCTGAATTACTACCTCCTGAAAGAGAGACATTTATTATTGGGAATTTAATTGAAAATAACAACAATAATGATGCTCCTGCTACAAAATCAACTTACTTATCTTTTGGTAACGGCGTAATCATTGCTGGCGGCAATAATAACATAATCAAAAATAATGTAATTGCTAATCATGATCTATACGGCGTTATTCTTACCGCAGCAGCTGATGTGAATTATTGGCCAGCCCATGGAAACAGAGTTGAAGATAATCTAATTTTATCATCTAACAGGGCAGATATGGCAATTAGTGGCATATCCAATCTTGGTAACTGTTTTAAAGGAAACTATTTTAATACATCTATACCGCCAGGTTTGCAGTCTTTAAATAATTGTGACGCAGGGTACATTCCATTAAGTTCAGATCTATCAGGCATGTGGTCATCGCTTGCAAGAATTATTCATGCAAGTGATGGTGGATATCAACAAGGTGACTGGAGATCTTTTCCTAAACCTGAAAATCAACCAAATATGCCAATTATGGAAAAGTTGTTAAATCAAGGATATGATAAGAAAAATTTACCTACCTATATGATCAGAAAGTCTGTAAAGCCAGCTGTCGAGGTTTTTCAACAATTCGAAGATGTACTGAATGATATTGAATTACCAGAAGAAGCAAGAAACTATTTGAACTAATAGTTTAATTGTTTAACCTATTTATAGGAGATTTTAGATGCCAGGTGTTACTTTTTTTCCATTAAATGATGTACCGTTTTTATCATTATTTTTTAACTTTTATGGCTACTATCTTCCCATATTTTTATATGCGACATGGACGTCTACTGCATTATTTGATTTATTTCTTTCAAAATACAGAGGAACGACTGGAAAAGTAATTTGGACATTTGTCGTCATGTTCATTCCTCTAATCGGCTCATTAATCTATCACCTATTTGCAGCTAGGGAGTTAGATGTCACGATTAGGGCGACCATGATCTTTGGTGGTATTGGTATTTTAATAATTGTTTTTCTCTATCTCGGTCTTGCCCTTTAATTTTACGAAGTGATATTTGATACAAGAATTACCCCAATTAGAAGAGATTTAGCTTCATCTGCATATAAAGCTATTGTAAAAAGAAAAAAATATGTGAACGCAAAGCTGGCTACAGTTAAGAGCACATTTTCTCCACTTTATTCAAATAAAGGTTCAAAATTAAGTACTCAACTATTGTATGGTGAAGAATGCGATGTTTTTGAAACTAAAAATGGGTGGTCTTGGATTCAGTCTCGAAGAGATAATTATGTTGGATATACTCCTTCTATTAATCTAACGAGAAAAACTTATAAACCTAATTCAAAAGTAATCTCCTTAAGAACAGTTATTTACACTAAACCAGATATAAAAAGTGCCACAAAAGGTTACTTGAGTTTTAACTCATTAGTTGAGGTAATTAAAATTAAGGGAAAATATTCGTTTATTAAAAATTTAGGTTGGTGTCCAAGTCTAGATCTTGTAAAGGTTAAAAGTAGCAAATTCAATCATATAGATTTATCAAAACAATACTTAGATACCCCTTATCTATGGGGTGGAAGAGACTCAATGGGCATAGATTGTTCAGGGTTAATCCAAAATCTCCATCAGATTAATAATAGGCCTTTTCCAAGGGATACAGATATGCAAGAGATATTTGTAACAAATGAAGTCAAGTATGAAAAAGATCTCAAAGCGGGAGATCTAGTATTTTGGAAAGGGCATGTTGCAATGATGATTGATAATTTGAATATCATTCATGCAAATGCTTTTCATATGAAAACAGCGATTGAGCCACTAAGTACAGCGAAGAAAAGAATATTAAAATCAAATGGTAAGATTAAAAAGCTTGGAAGGTTATGAATTAATTGAATGAAAATTTATTTCTAATAAACCAAAGCAAAATCAATGAAGGAATTACCATGACAGCGGTAATTATAAAGAAAACACCCCAATCTCCCTGCAACCAGTCGACTAATGATCCTGAAGATGATGCCATTAGTGTTCTTCCAGCTGTTCCAAGCGATGCCAAAAGGGCATATTGAGTTGCGGTATATGTTCGGTCAACAAGTAGCGAAATAAAAGTAACAAAAGCCACAGTTGCGAAAGCTGCAGCCAAATCATCAAGTAATACCGCGGCAGCAAAGAGTAAAACTGATTTCTCAGACCATGCCATTACACTAAACATTATGTTTGTAATCGCCATTGCAATTCCTGAAATGAATAGCGCTCTAACAACACCTGATTTTATGGAAAACCAACCACCTAATAATGTAAATACAATTGTTGTTATCCATCCAAGTCCTTTTGAGTAAATTGCAATATCAGATTTTGAAAATCCCATTTCGTCGTAAAATATTATGGACATACGTCCCAAAAATGCCTCACCAATTTTAAATAAAAATATGAACCCGATAATCAACAGACTGATGGTTAACCCATTTTTTTTGAAGAAACTAATTAGCGGACTTACGATAGTACTTACAAACCAGGCTGAAAATTTATTTAACTTTAAACGATCTTGATCACTCTTTTGAGCAACATGCCTTTTATTCGATAGATCTTCTGGAATAAATAAAAGTCCGATATTAAAAAGAAAAATGATTAGGCAAATGAACAGAAAAGTTAATTGCCAATAATTAGCTAAGCCTTGCTGTTCAAAATAATCAGCAACAAAAAGTGTGAGCATTCCACCTATTTTATAACCCGTCCACCAACCAACCACAGCTATTGATGCGCCAGCTGCCATTGATGCTTTTTCATTCTCACCTATTTGCTCAATTCTTAAAGCATCAATTGTTATATCTTGAGATGCCGAGGAAATAGCTATCAATAATCCAATTAAAATAATTAGTTCTAAATTTGTAACAGGATTGAGAGTTGTCCAAATAAATAGACATACCAGTATTATTGCTTGTAAAGAAATGATCCACGATTTCCTGTGGCCAATTTTTTGTGTCAAGAAAGGAATTTTTACACGGTCAATAATTGGAGCCCAAATAAAGTTAATTGCATATACACTAAAAATAAGACCCGCCCATCCAATTGTACTTCTTGATAATTCATAATCTTTAAGCCAAAGTGAAAGAGCACTTCCAATTATCACCCAAGGAAAACCACTAATTGCTCCAAGCAGCAATATGCGCAGCATTCTGTTATCAAAATAAATTGATAATCCTACATTTTCTCTCGTCATTAAATATTAGAATAGGTAATAGTGCCGACTGACGTCAATCAATATATTGCAGATTATTCGGACTTATTCAATTGGTGCAGGATTATCGCTGAAGCTTCTAAGATAAAGTATGACGTTTGCTCTATCTTTTTCTTTTTTTAGACCCACAAAAGACATTTTTGTACCTTCAATATATTTTTTTGGATTTAAAAGATATCCGTTAAGTTGCTCATATGTCCAGTTGCCTCCGTATGCCGCCATTGCATTTGAGTATTTATAATCCTCTTTTGAACCAATATCTTTATTTACTATATCCCAGAGCGCTGGCCCAATTTTATTTGCTCCACCTTTTTCTACAACATGACACTGTGAACATTTCTTAAAGACCTTTGCACCTTTTTCTATATCTGCTGATGCAAGCAGAGTCTGAATTGGTATTTCAGGTTCCGCAGTAGCAGTGTCGTCTGCCATTGCTGCTGATGCAGACACCACCATATCTTCAGCGCCCTCAACTTGATAGGCTGCTACCTCAGGTTTTTCAACATGATATAAAATCTCACTGAAGTTTGCTAAACCGATAAATACAAGGGCCACAACTAATACACAGGCTACAATTTTATTAATTTCGAATGAATCCATGATGTCTCTTGACGTAATTAGATAATTATTTAAACAATAACCGAATTTAATCAAGTTTTTATGCGTCTTCTAGTCGCATAATTTATTTATGATAAGCCAAGAAAACACAGCGATAATCATCCCGGTCAGATTACAAGCGAGCAGGCTACCAAATAAGCCTTTGCTCGACATTGCTGGCAAACCAATGATCCAACATGTTTGGGAGTCAGCCATTGCTTCTGATTTGGGTCGAGTAGTGGTTGCTACAGACAGTGATGAAATCGCCAAGTGTATTGAAAGTCTTGGGGGTGATGTATGTATGACTTCTGAAAATCATCAGACAGGTACTGATCGCATGCATGAAGCGCTTCAAGTAATTGATCCAGGTAAAATGATTCATTACATCATTAATTTACAAGGCGACTTGCCTACAATTAACGCGAAGGCTTTAGAGAAAGTTTTAAATTTATTATCATCAGAAGAAAATGAAATAGGCACACTGGTCACCCAGTTTGAAAGAGAGGAAGATCTAAAGAAAGAGCAATTTGTAAAAGCAGTCTGTAATTTATCTGGTAGTGAAACTGAATCTTATGCAGAGAATTTTGTAAGAAAACAAGGAGATTATGATTCTAAGAACCTTTTTCATCACATAGGTATTTACTCTTTTAAGAGAGATGCTCTAGAAAAATTTGTCACTTTGTCTCAAACTGATCGAGAAAAAAATGAAAAATTAGAGCAATTAAGAGCACTTGATAACAATATGAAAATAAAAATTGGTTTAATTGACTTTTTACCTCTCGGAGTTGATACTCCGGATGACTTAGAAGAAATTAGAAAGATATTAAGCAAATGAAAAAAATAGCTTTCCAGGGTGAACTCGGAGCTTATTCACATCTTGCGTGCATTGAAGCTGCGCCTGATCACAATCCTGTTGCGTGCAGAACATTTGAGTCTGCCATGGAGCAAGTTAATGCATCAGAGTGTCATTTAGCCATGATACCAATTGAAAACTCGGTCGCGGGCAGGGTAGCGGATATTCACTACTTACTTGGTGGATATGATTTAAAAATATATTCAGAACACTTTCAAGAGATCAATCATCAGTTAATGGTAAAACCAGGCGCTTCCTTAGATACAATTAAAAATGTACGTAGTCATTCTATGGCTATTGGACAATGTCATGCTGCGATAAAAAAATATAATTTAGATGTCATCATAATGGCGGACACCGCAGGTTCTGCCAAATTTATTAGTGAGCAAGGAACAATGGAAGATTCAGCGATTGCCTCAACACTTGCAGCTGATACTTATGGATTAGATATAGTAGATACAAATATTCAAGACATGAAAAATAATACAACTCGATTTTTAATAATGTCAAAAGAACTTCAACAAGAAAGAAACGAAAACTTGTCATACCTGACAAGTTGCATATTTGACTTAGATACAATTAAAAATGTACGTAGTCATTCTATGGCTATTGGACAATGTCATGCTGCGATAAAAAAATATGATTTAGATGGCCACGCTGAAGATCAATCGGTAAAAGGAGCTTTAGAAGAACTATCCTTTTATACTGAAAAACTGAAAGTCTTAGGTGTTTATCCAAAACATTCATATAGAAACAATTAGTTTACTTATTGTGCATCCAAGCAACAATTAATTGGTGAGCTACAGCCATTGCAGGAGGTATCCATATTCTGTCAGGGCTTTTACCAACGAATATACGATTTAAGTCTTCTCGAGATAACCATACTGCATCTTCAATTTCATCCTGATCTAAATCAGTTGTTTCACCATCTGTTTGACAGAAACATGCGATCATTAATTGAGAAGGAAATGGCCATGGTTGGGTAAATTTATACTCAACACTTGTAACATTTAATCCCACTTCTTCTTTAACTTCTCTAATAACTGCATCTTCGATGGTTTCACCCGGTTCTAAAAAACCTGCCAGTGCTGAGAACATTCTGGGTGGAAATATTTTTTGGCGACCGAGTAAACATTTGTCTTTAAAAATAGGAAGCATGATTACGACAGGGTCAACACGAGGAAATAATTCTACGTTACAATTTTTGCAAATTTTTTTGCAACCTGCATCAACAGTTTCAAGTCGGGAACTTTCACATCTGGTACAAAAAATATTGGATGAATTCCATTCGACCATCGACTTAGCCTGGGCAAGAATACCTGTGTCTTCTGGGGAAATACTCTGCGCTATCGATCTTAAATCAATAAATTTACAGTTAGGAAATGCAGTTTTGTCGAAGTCTTTGTTGCTATTTGATAAATCTATGGCGTAGTAGCTTTTATTTTTTAACTTGCCTAGGAAAAGCAAATAAGCATCTTCAATAAAATTTTTTATTTGATCATATGTGGCTAAAAAAATTGTTGAATTTGAGCCAGGTTCACTGCTCACGTGTATCAATGGTTTCCCTGAGTGAAAAACAACAAAACGTGTTTCATTGTCCAATAAATTTGCTTTTTGCCAGTCTTTATCGCTTCTAAAACCTGACATTCTATCGAGAGGGTTATTTGCAAATATTATTTTGTTCATTAATTAATTATTTATTAAACAACATTTTATTTTCGTTATGATACAATATTTTGGGAGATTGAGTAGACAAGTTATTCGCCAATCCGGTCAGGTCTGAAAAGAAGCAGCCGTAACGAAGATATTTGGGTTACGTTGATCTCCCACTAAAGATTAGTGATTTTTATGTCCGAAACAACCAACATACCTATTCCATTAAAATATAGACCGCTAAAGTTTAGTGAACTTATTGGTCAAGATCTCATGTCTAAGACAATACAAAATGCAATTGAGATGAATAGAATTGCCAACGCTTATTTGCTCACAGGGGTTAGAGGTGTGGGGAAAACAACGACAGCTAGAATTATCGCAAAATCACTAAATTGTTTGAACATAACGGAGCAAGATAACAACGAGCCATGTGGGGTTTGTGACAATTGTAAAGCGATAACAGAGTCCAGAAGTGTTGATGTTTATGAAATGGATGCAGCATCGCGCACTGGAATAGCTGATATAAGAGAGCTGATTGAAGGCGTTCAATACTCGCCCGTATCATCAAAGTATAAAGATTATAGATGAAGTTCACATGTTATCGACCGCAGCCTTTAATGGATTACTTAAAACATTGGAAGAGCCTCCACCTCATGTGAAATTTATTTTTGCAACTACTGAGGTAAGAAAAATACCAACAACCATACTATCAAGATGCCAAAGATATGATTTAAAAAGGGTTGAACCTGACGATTTAGTTATTTTTTTAAAATCCATATGTGAAAAGGAGTCAGTTGAGTTTGAAGAAGGTGCATTAAAAATTATCGCAAGAGCTGCAGATGGATCTGTAAGAGATGGCCTGTCTATACTCGATCAATCTATTGCATTTTCAGGTAAGCATATTTCTGAAGAGCAAGTGAAAGAGATGATCGGTTTAAACGATCCAACCAAAATTTTAGAACTAATCAAATTCATTACTGCCGGTCAAACTCAACAGTCACTTGAAAAAATAAATGAACTTTATGACAACGGAGCTGATCCATCAATGATTGTAAAAGATCTGATAGAAACTGTTCATAGTTTGACTATGATTAATATTGATGCAGCTGAGGGAGTTAAAAGCTCACTTACAGACAGTGAATATAATGCAGTGCAAGAGGTAGCAGGTAATCTTGATGTATCCACTCTCTCAATGATCTGGCAAATGCTTAATAAGGGATTGCATGAAGTTACAGACTCATTTTCTCCCATAACTTCGCTTGAAATGTTGATCATTAGGATCATTTATTTAAATGATATACCAAAACCTAATGAATTAATAAGTGAACTAAATAATATGGTTGAAAAAAATGATAATAAAATACAGGATAAATCAGGAGAAACATCTTCAGAAATGGATCCAAAAGTAAAAGAAATTATTGATTTCTTTCCTGGAACTGAAGTTGAACAAATTGAAGAGAAATAAATATGAACAATTTTAACAATATGATTAAGCAGGCCCAAGACTTGCAAAAAAAAATGGCTGAGGCTCAGGAAAAGGTAGAAACACTGGAAGCCGAGGGTATCTCAGGTGGAGGAATAGTTAAAATAACTATAAATGGAAAAAATAATGTAACTTCTGTAAACATTGACGAAACAGCAATAGATAAAAATGAGAAAGAAATTTTAGAAGATTTGATAGTTGCAGCTTTTAATGATGCGCGAGACAAAATTCAAAGAAAAATTGCGGATGAAATGAGTTCTCTTACCGGTGGTATAAAACTTCCTCCAGGAATGAAACTGCCTTTCTAGTATGAAATCTCGTATATCTAATCCAGAAATTGATAAGTTAATACTTTTAATCAGTAAACTGCCTGGTTTTGGACCCAAATCTGCAAGCAGAGCAGCACTTCATTTAATAAAGAATAAAGAACAGTTAATGGTCCCACTCGCTGAGTCGCTTTTATCATCGAGTGAAAATATTGTTACATGTGAAATTTGTGGAAACATAGATGTTAATTCTCCATGCATGATCTGTACAAATGAGGGTCGATCTAAAAATCAAATCTGTGTTGTTGAAAATATCGCAGATCTATGGGCACTTGAGAAATCTGAAGTATTTAACGGACTGTACCATGTGTTGGGTGGTAACCTATCTGCTATAAACAGCATTGGGCCCGATGATTTAAATCTAAAAAAACTTATTGATCGAATTGAAGGCGAAAAAATTGACGAAGTCATATTGGCTTTGAGTGCAACCGTTGATGGTCAAACAACCGCTCATTACGTAGCGGATACGTTATCAAAACACAGTGTTGAAGTGAGTCGTTTAGGACACGGCGTGCCTGTTGGTGGTGAGTTGGATTACATGGATGAAGGAACTATTGCCGCCGCTCTCAGTGCACGACAAAAAATTTAGTTTTATTGTATTTTCCCAATTTTTTTATTCAATCTTGACCTTATATCTAAGTTAGCCTATCTAAAGATTATGACAGTAAAAAAAATTTTAACTGCTCCAGATCCGTTTTTAAAACAGATTTCAAAACCAGTTGATGAAGTAACTAAAGAGATCCAGGATCTAATGGATGACATGTTGGATACCATGTATGACGCACCTGGAATAGGTCTAGCAGCGGTTCAAATCGGAGTTCCTTTGCGTGTAATTGTGATGGATATAAGCTGGAGAAATGAAGAGGGCATAAAAGAACCCCTTTATTTTGTTAACCCTGAAATTACAGTAAAAACAAAAAATCTTTCAACGTATGAAGAGGGATGTTTATCAGTCCCAGATCAATACGCAGAAATTGATCGTCCAGAAGAATGTGAAATAAACTTTCTTGATTATAATGGAAAAAAGTCGACTCTAAACGCTAAAGGATTATTAGCGACCTGCATCCAACATGAAATGGATCATCTTGAAGGAATTCTTTTTATTGATCATTTATCAAATATGAAACGCAACATGATTGTAAAGAAGCTCATCAAAACAAGAAAACAATCAAAAAAAGAACGAATCGTCGCTTAGATAAAATGAAAAATTATCGCATCCTATTCATGGGCACAGCCCCATTCGCAGTTCCATCTTTAAAAAAAATTGTTTCTTCAAATAATCATTTGGTGGGTGTATATACATCCCCCGCAAAAAAGGCTAACCGAGGAATGAAATTATCAATTTCACCAGTGGCAGAATTTGCTGAAGCTAAAAATATAGAAATTAGCTCGCCTCCTTCGATTAGTTCATCAGAGGAATTAAAAAAACTACAAGAAATGAATTTGGATATGATAATTGTTGTTGCTTATGGAATGATATTACCTGAAGAAGTAATTAATTTACCTAAACTTGGTTGTTTTAATGTACATGCATCTTTACTTCCTAGGTGGAGGGGTGCTGCACCTATTCAAAGAGCAATGATTGAAGGTGATCAGACTACGGGCGTTACAATTATGAAAATGGATAAAGGCCTTGATACAGGAGATATTGGGCTGCAAAAAGAAATAAAAATAGAACAACAAAACTACAGTGAGTTAGAAAAAGAACTCGCAAATGAAGGAGCTGAATTGCTTATAAACTTTATTGATAGATTGGATGGCTC
>LUMQ01001506.1_pt1 | contig 9995 bp, 8 predicted proteins | sample 729621 | NCBI WGS metagenome assembly LUMQ01 (sample SAMN03860259, study PRJNA289734) | marine metagenome | biome: seawater column; feature: ocean; material: water; isolation source: Red Sea water column Station 12 - depth 25m | place: Saudi Arabia: Red Sea | collected 2011-10-15 | depth 25 m | reverse complement strand
GTGGAGTACATTTAGAAATGACAGGTCAAAATGTAACTGAATGTATTGGTGGCGCTCAAGCCATTAAGGATGAAGATCTTTCAGCACGATATCATACCCACTGTGACCCAAGGCTGAATGCAAATCAAGCACTTGAACTTGCATTTTTAATATCTGACAAGCTCAGAGAGTCCCAAGAACCACATAATTCAAAGATTACGATTGCTAAGTAATTGCGACTAAATTATTTAGTTGTAAGATCAGTCAAATGACAGAAAAAACCTCCATATTAATCGTTCAGTCCAACCCACAAGTGGGAAATATTGATAAGAATAAACAAATTGTGATTGATCATATTGAAAGCAATAAATCTGATCTCATAATTTTCTCTGAATTGATGCTCACAGGTTACCCACCAGAAGATTTGGTTTTAAAACCAGCTTTTATGGAAAAAGTTAACAATGCAATCTCAGATATTTTGAATTGTTCTAAAAATAGTAATTCAACAATAATCATAGGTACTCCTTTTTTGGAAGAGAGCAAACTGTTCAATACAGCTCTAGTAATTCAAAAGGGTAAGATCTTACATAAACATCACAAAATGGCTTTGCCAAACTATGGAGTATTTGATGAAAAAAGAATTTTCTCAAATGGAGAGAAAGTCAGCATAATTGAATTCAATGGAATTAAATTGGGTTTATTTATTTGTGAGGACATATGGGTGAACGATACAATTGTTGAGATTGATAAAAATGAAATTGATTTGGCGGTATCATTAAACGCATCCCCATTTGATATAAATAAAATTGAGGAAAGAGAAAAAAAAGCACTTGGTTTTGCAAACTCTATTGATGCTCCTTTGATTTATGTAAATCAAGTTGGAGGTCAAGATGAAATAGTTTTTGATGGATCATCATTCTTATGTGATCAAAAAAAGGTAATTTCTAAATTTAAATACTGCGTTGAAGAAAGCAGGGAATATACATTCAACCTCAATACTAAGACTTTTGATATTGAAGAAGAGGCACCTCTCAGTAGTGATAAGCACGATATTGTCTATTCCAATCTTATGCTTGGGCTAAGAGACTATGTTGAAAAAAATAAATTTCCAGGAGTTGTTATTGGCATTTCAGGAGGCATAGATAGTGCATTTAGCGCGGTTGTCGCAACCGATGCACTAGGACCTGAAAGAGTAAAAGGTATTTTAATGCCATCTCAGTTTACAAGCGAGGAAAGTAATGAGGATGCAAATCAGCTAGGAAAAAAATTAGGTATCGAGTTAATAAGTGTTTCTATAAAAGATATCGTGAATTCATACGATAGCACTCTTTCAAATTTATTCGCGGGTAAAGAAAAAGATATTACTGAAGAAAATATTCAATCAAGAACCAGAGGCGCAATATTGATGGCCTATTCAAACAAGTTTGGCCATATGGTAGTTACTAATGGCAATAAATCAGAAGTCTCAGTTGGATATTCAACTTTATACGGAGATATGTGTGGGGGGTTTTCAGTAGTTAAGGATATTTATAAATCTGATTTATATAAACTTTCCGAATGGAGAAACGAAAATCTTCCATCATTTTCAGCAATTAAAGCAAAGGAAGTTATTCCTAAAAATATTATAACAAAAGAGCCCACTGCTGAACTTAAAGAGGATCAGAAAGATAGCGATTCCTTACCGCCCTATGATGTCTTGGATAAAATTTTGTACTTACTTGTTGAAAAAGAAAGTTCAATAAACGAGATCATTTCGAAAGGGTATGAGCCAAGCTTAGTTACAAAAGTTCAGAATTTGCTCTATAATTCTGAATATAAAAGACGACAAGCTGCTCCGGGTGTAAAAATTTCAGAGAGAAATTTTGGATATGACAGACGATACCCAATTACAAATGCATTCAGAGATAAGGAAAAATAGATGACAACGATAACAAGATTTGCGCCTAGTCCAACAGGATTATTGCACTTGGGTAATATCAGAACAGCCCTCATAAATTGGTTGTATGCAAAAAATAGCGGTGGAAAATTTATTCTTCGAATTGATGATACCGATCAAGAGAGGTCAAAAGATGAATACATTTCTCAAATAAAATATGATTTGGAGTGGCTGGGAATAGACTACGACGAGACATTTAATCAGTCTTCTAGATTTGAAAGATATAAAGAGCAATTCGAAAAATTAAAATCTGATGGCAGGATATATGCTTGCTATGAAACTCCTGAAGAACTTGAGAGAAAAAGAAAGCTTCAGATGGCTGCCGGTGGAAAGCAAGTGTATGACCGTTCTGCATTAAAATTAACCGAGCAACAAATTAAAGATTATGAGAATGATGGAAGAAAACCTCATTGGCGATTTCTTCTTCAAACAGAACGCATGAAATGGAATGATTTATTAAAGGGTGAAATTGATATTGATTTAACAAGCTTATCAGACCCTGTTTTATTTCGAGAAGATGGTGTTCCACTTTATACATTCAGTTCTGCTGTAGATGATATTGATTACAATATTACCAATGTAATTAGAGGGGATGATCACACTAGCAATACTGCTGTACAAATTGAAATCATAAATGCATTGGATAAAAATAAAATTTCATTTGCACATCATGCCCTTTTAAAGGCATCTACAGGAGACAAACTATCAAAAAGAGACAATGTAATATCAATCGATAGTTTCAGAAAAGATAATATTGAGCCCATCTCAATTCTCAGCTTACTAGCAACGATTGGAACTTCAAATTCAATTGAACTAAAGAGATTTCAACATCACCAGGACGCATCGAAATTGATGTTCTAAAGGCGCTTAACAAAAAACAAGTCCAAAAATTTGATTATGAGGAAATTCAATCAAGACTTACTGAGATTGATAAAAATGTTGATAAAAAGTTTTGGGATACCATAAAAGGTAATCTGGAAACTGTTGAAGAAATATCTTCTTGGACTGACATTGTATTTAACAGCAAGCCTGCTGAGTCTGATGATAAAGATTATATAAAATTAGCATTAGAGTTAATGCCAGAGGAACCGTGGGATGATGATACTTGGACCACATGGACGAATGCCATAAAAGAAAAAACAGGACGCAAAGGCAAAGAATTGTTTCTTCCATTGCGAGTAGCATTCACAGGACTGACACATGGTCCAGAAATGAAGCTTCTCATACAACTAATTGGTAGAGACAAAATTGTTGAAAAGAAGTTTGAACCAATTGATCCAAACAATGTGCGAATGTACGTATGTGGGCCAACTGTTTACGATTATGAGCATGTTGGCAATGCTCGACCCGTAATAGTGTTTGATATTTTATTTCGATTACTCCAAAAGATTTATGGTAGTGAAAATGTAACTTATGTAAGAAATATCACTGACGTTGATGATAAAATTATACACGCAGCAAATGATCAAAATGAAGACATTGGAATACTTACAGAAAAGACAATTAATTACTTTCATGACGATGCGAAATATATTGGTGCTTTAAAACCTACATTTGAGCCAAGAGCAACCGAACATATACCTGAGATGATCGAGTTGATTGAAAAACTCATATCAAAAGAGTTTGCATATATAGCGGATGGTAATGTTCTTTTTTCTTCAAATAAATTTAAAGAATATGGAAAACTCTCTGGCAAGAATTTAGATGAAATGGTTGCTGGTTCGCGTGTAGGTGTAGAAAGTTATAAAAAAGAAGAATCTGACTTTGTATTATGGAAACCTTCAAAAGAAGATGAGCCCAGTTGGAAAAGCCCATGGGGAGATGGGAGACCTGGCTGGCACATTGAGTGCTCTGCAATGAGTGAAAAACTTTTAGGGGAAAATTTTGATATTCATGGAGGAGGCCAAGATTTAATATTTCCACATCATGAGAATGAAATTGCTCAAAGTGAGTGTGCAAATAATAACAAATTTGCAAATTATTGGGTTCACAATGGCTTTGTCACTGTTGAAGGTAATAAAATGTCAAAGTCTGATGGTAATTTTGTAACTGTAAATGAGTTAAAAGACAGTTTCCAAGGGGAAGTTATTAGGCTTACCATGATATCAACTCACTACAGACAACCTCTGAATTGGACCAAGGATAACCTCAATGAAAGTAAAAAAACATTAGATAAATGGTACACATTCTTGAGCAATTTTAATGGTGATGAATTAAAAGATGCAAATAATGATAATGAAATTATGGAAACATTATTGGATGATATGAATACACCTAAAGCTATTAGCGTGCTTCATCAAAAATTTAAAGACTGCCAATCAGGTGATAAAGACTTAGTAAGCAATTTTATATATTCAGCAAATATGCTTGGACTTTTAAATGAAAAACCATCTGAATGGCTTTCCTGGAAAAAGGAAAATTTAAATATTAATACTGCTCAAGTTGAGTTGCTTATTGCTCAAAGAAATGAGGCACGATCAAACAAGAACTTTGATGATGCTGATAGGATCCGAGATGAATTAGACAAAATGGGAGTCATACTTGAAGATCAAGGTGGCGAAACAACTTGGAAAGTTAAGTAAGTGAAAGAAAAATTATACATATTTGATACGACTCTTAGAGACGGAGCTCAAACTTACGGTGTTGATTTTAATGTTGATGAAAAAAAACTTCTCGCAAAAAAATTAGATGAGCTTGGTGTTGACTATATTGAGGGTGGATGGCCAGGCGCAAACTCAACTGATACTAAGTTTTTTAATGAAGATTTAAAATTTAAAAACTCAATGTTCACAGCGTTTGGAATGACCAAAAAATCTGGTCGCAGCGCAGAAAATGATCCTGGTTTGGCTGCAATGATAAATATTAATGCGCCATCAGCATGTGTTGTTGGAAAATCTTGGGATTTCCATGTTGATCTTGCGTTGGGAATTACTAATGAGGAAGGTTACAAATCTAATCCAAAATATGCTATTGAATGTCTGAAAGCTGCAAAGTCAAATGGGGCACGTTGGCTTGTTCTTTGTGATACTAATGGAGGAACCCTTCCGCATGAAGTTGAAGATATCGTATCAAAAGTTTCTAAAGAAATTTCAGGAGATCATCTTGGAATTCATGCACATAATGACACAGGTAATGCAGTCGCCAATACTCTTGCAGCTGTAAGAGCGGGTGCAAGACAGGTTCAGGGCACGATAAATGGTTTAGGTGAAAGATGTGGAAATGCTAATCTAATTTCACTATTGCCAACATTTGCTTTTAAAAATGAATTTGAAAACAAATTTGACTTATCAATTAATAGAGAACGACTTAATCTTTTAACTGAGCTTTCAAGGCTCCTTGATGAAATCTTAAACAGAGTCCCAAATCGAACAGCACCTTACGTTGGCTCTTCTGCTTTTGCACATAAGGGTGGATTACATGTTTCTGCGGTCAATAAAGATCCAAAGACTTACGAACACATCAATCCTGAACTTGTGGGCAATCAAAGGCAAATTATCATCTCTGAACAATCAGGAAAATCTAATATTTTATCAAAGTTAAAATCAGCAGGAATAGAAGTTAATGAAGACGATAAGACAATTCAAAAAATCTTAGATCGAGTAAAAGAAAGAGAATTTAATGGATACTCTTACGATGGGGCCGATGCTTCTTTTGAAATTCTTGTTAATAAAGTACTTGGCAAAATGCCAGAATATTTTGAAGTAATTAGTTTTAATGTGAATGTACAAAATTCAGGTGAAGAGGGGCAGACCATGTCAGAAGCCTCTGTGAAATTAAAAATTGATAATGATGAAATTATTGGTACCGGTAAAGGAGTTGGTCCAGTCAATGCATTGGATAATGCTCTTCGAAATAATTTTAAGTCAAGCCGTTATGCTGAGTACATAAACGATTTATCATTAATTGATTATAAGGTTCGAATTCTCAACACGGGTACCGATGCGATAACTAGAGTTTCAATTGAAAGTTCTGATGCAAATAAGAAAAGCTGGTACACAATAGGTGTTTCAGAAAATATTATCGAAGCATCTTTTAGAGCGCTAATTGATAGTGTTGAATTTAAATTAATGAAAGAACAAGTAAAAGTTTAAATTCAAATGAATTTTGATAAAATTTCAATTATTCTTGTTGATACTCAATTACCTGAAAATGTCGGTCTTGTTGCTCGCTCTATGTACAATTTTGGTTTCACTAATTTAAAACTGGTATCACCTAAACTCGAATGGCCATCAGAAAAAGCACTTGCTGTAGCTGTAGATGCTAAGAGCATAGTTGAAAATATCAAAGTATATAGCTCTCTTCGAGAGGCGTTGAGTGATTCCAATTATTCAATTGGCTACACAGCACGTCTAAGAGATATGAGTAAACAATTTAGTGACAATTCTAAAATTATCAGTGAAATAAAAGAGCAGAAAATTAATGATAGTATCGGCGTTGTTTTTGGCGGTGAAGCTTCGGGGCTTACAAATGATCATTTGTCACTTATAACAAAATGTGTGACTATTGATACGCATGAAAATTTTTCATCTCTTAATTTATCTCATGCAGTCAATGTATTTTGTTATTCATTATTTTCTCAAGTATTTAAAACGGAGCAGTTAGTTGATAAGAATTCTGAGCCTCATGGAAGTCAGAATGATCTGATGTATTTTTTTGACCATTTAGAAGAAGAGCTTGAATCTAGAGGTTTTTTTCAACCTGAAGAAAAAATGCCAAAAATGAAGCAAAACCTAAGAAATATCTTTCATCGTGCTGATCTCAGTGAACGTGAGATAGCAACACTTAGAGGGGTTGTGACAGTGCTTACAGAATATAGAAAAACTAAGGAAATTTAGCTTTCAGGTTTGACATTGGTGAGGAAACCAGTATAAACCACGGATCATCAAATATGACAAAAAGAGTAGCACAAAAACACAAAATAGACAGACGTCTGAGTGTTAACCTATGGGGCAGACCAAAAAGCCCATTCAACCTAAGAAAATACAGACCCGGCCAGCATGGACAAAAGCATACAGGTAAATTGTCTGATTATGGTGTTCAGTTAAATGCTAAACAAAAGCTAAAAGGTTATTATGGAAACCTCAACGAAAGACAATTCCGTAATTGCTATAAAGAGGCTATTAGACAAAAAGGTGACTCAGGTGAAAACTTAATTGCTATTTTAGAACGCAGACTTGATACTATTGTTTATCGATCAAAGTTTGTACCAACTGTATTTGCTGCTAGACAATTTATTAATCATGGGCATGTCAAAGTTAATGGAAAAAGAGTTAATATTGCAAGCTGTCTTCTTAAAGAAGGTGATGTTGTCGAAGTCAAAGATAAATCTAAAGAGATGGCATTAGTAGTTGAGTCAATGAAAAGCCAGGAAAGAGACATCCCAGGATACATCACAGTTGATGAAAAAAAATGTTCTTCAACTTTTGTAAGGACACCTCAGTTTGCTGAAGTTCCATATGCAACTCAAATGGATCCGAAACTAGTTATCGAGTATTATTCTCGATAATATTAAAATGAGTGCATCGCACTGGTTTTCCAAATCTTATACTGAAGCTAAGAAACGATTTCATGAATCTGTTAATCAACTAGAGTCACTGGGTCATCAAGTTCAACGTGATAGCTTATCATTAGATTTAGTAGGTCCTGATGGAGAGGATCTCACAATAGATATCGCAGTTCTTGGATCTTTAACAAGTAATAAATTATTGTTATATACCTCTGGTATACACGGTGTCGAGGGATTTGCCGGTTCAGCTATACAACTTTCAGTCATTGATATGTTAAAAAATCAAAAGCTAATTGAGGATTATTGCATAATCTTCGTACATATCATTAATCCTTTTGGTATGGCTTGGCATCGAAGAGTCAATGAAAACAATGTAGATATGAATAGAAATTTTATTAACACGCATAGCGGTGAGCCCGATGGCTACAAAAAAATAGATAAATTTTTAAATCCAAACACAATACCAAAAAAATTTGAATTATCTTTTTATATAGATGGAATAAAATTAATTTTGAAATATGGTTTCACTAATTTCAAGCAATGGTTTGCTCAAGGTCAGTACACAAGGCCATCCAGCCTGCAGTATGGAGGTGATAAACTCCAAAAAGGTCCTAAATTATTAATTGATTGGTTGAGAAAAAACTTAAAAGAAACTCAAATGATATTTGGTATCGATTTGCACACTGGTCTTGGTAAATCTGGTTACGATACTATTTTAATTTCAGACCAAATTGGTGAAGCTGATTATGAATTGCTGCAAAATTTATATGGAAGTCATATAGCACCGTTGGATCCAAATAAGGGGGTGGGCTATCACGTAACAGGCGACATTCACTCTGGAATTTCAGCTGAATTTCCATCTATTAAGTGGCTTACAATTACACAAGAATTTGGAACTTATGGACCTGTAACAGTTTTTAAAAATTTAAGAGCTGAAAATAGATGGACACAAAATAATAAACTCAATGATCCGCTGGATATTATGAAACATTGGAGTAGAAATAATTTATTACGTACATTTAATCCAGACAGTAGGAAATGGCATGAAAGTTTAATTGTGCGAGGAAAGATTGTATTTAATAGAGCAGTCGAATATCTTATTTCAATAGACTAATCGTGCGTAATACCTTTTGTATCAAAAACTGATGCTAACTCTCCACTTTTATGCATGTCTAAAATAATATCGCATCCTCCAATAAACTCTCCCTTAATATAAAGTTGTGGAATTGTAGGCCAGTTAGTGAAATCTTTAATGCCTTGTCTTAGTTCGTCACTTTCCAAAATATTTACATCTTTATAATTTACGTTCATAAAAGAAAGAGTATTTACAACAGCATTCGAAAAACCGCATTGAGGCTGGTCCTTTGTCCCTTTCATAAAGAGAACTACATCGTTTTGATCAACAATGTTTTTTATTTTATTTTGCACATTATCAGTCATGATTGAAGAATTAACTGCTTTTTATAATTATTCAATAATAATTTTGAGCCCTTTAGGTCAAAATTCATTGAACCATTTTGTATGGTGGTCAATTAAGCTTGATAATTCAACCTCTCCAATTGAATTGATTGAGATAGATGTTCCTCCAATTTCTCCAATTCTTTCTATTTTGACAGCACTCTTGCTTGCGTCAACTTCTAGTTGTTCAAGTTTATTTTGTGAGACCTCAACCAGGTACCTAGCTTGATCCTCTCCAAAAAAGAATCCGTGAAGAAAATCTTTTGTTATATCAATTTTTATACCTTGCTTACCTGAGATGCACATTTCAGCAATTGCAACAAGAACACCACCTTCACCAACATCATGAACAGATTTTAGTAATTTCTTAGCAATGCAATCTAGAATGAATTTTCCATTTTTTAATTCATCATCCAAATTAATTGACGGGGTACCACCGTCTTCTCTACTTTGTATGATTGAGAGATAATGACTATTGCCTAAATGATTGTTGCTTTCCCCAATGAGGTATAAAACATTACCCTCATTTTTAAGATCTATTGTCATTGTATTAGATAAATCTCTAATTAGTCCAACTCCACCAATAGCGGGAGTAGGATAAATCCCTTCACCGTTAGTTTCATTATAGAGTGATACATTTCCTGAAATGACAGGGTAATTAAGCTTACTGCAAGCATCTCCCATGCCACGAATGCATTCTACAAATTGTCCCATGATTTCTGGCTTTTCAGGATTTCCAAAATTCATACAATCTGTAATTGCAATTGGCTCAGCTCCGGATGCAACAATATTACGCCAAGTTTCAACAACCGCATGCTTTCCTCCTTCATAGGAATTGTGTCTGCAGTAGGTGGGTGAACAGTCTGTACTGATCGCTATTCCTTTGTTGGTTCCATGCACTCTGACAACAGCTGCATCAGAACCAGGTCGTACAACTGTATCTGCCATAACCATGTGATCATATTGTTCCCATATCCATTTTCTGCTGCATAAATTTGGATGACTGATCATTTTTAATAAATCGCTTAAGATATCTTTATCTTCAAAATCCTTACTTTCGAAACTAATTAGGGGAGAAGGGTCATTGACAATATAATCTCGCTGATACTCTGGCGC
>LUMQ01000612.1_pt1 | contig 9998 bp, 11 predicted proteins | sample 729621 | NCBI WGS metagenome assembly LUMQ01 (sample SAMN03860259, study PRJNA289734) | marine metagenome | biome: seawater column; feature: ocean; material: water; isolation source: Red Sea water column Station 12 - depth 25m | place: Saudi Arabia: Red Sea | collected 2011-10-15 | depth 25 m | reverse complement strand
CTGTAGTTATGAGCCAAGGTTTTGGAATACCTGCATTTGCAGTTGATACACATATCCACAGGTTAGCGCAAAGATGGGGTCTTACAAACGGTAAAAGCGTTAAAAAAACTGAAGAAGATTTAAAAAAAGTATTTCCAAAAGAATCTTGGAATAAACTCCATTTACAAATTATTTTTTGGGGAAGAGAATACTGTATGGCGAGAGCTTGTCATGGAATTGAATGTAAAATTTGTAAATCATGTTATCCAAAAAGAAAAAGACCTTTTGTGCACAAAAGACCATAGATAATATAAAATTACTATAAATCCTGTTTTTAAAAATTAAATTAAATAATTATGAAATCATCAAGAAGCGATAGTATTTTTTCGAATAATAACACTATAAAAGATTATGACAGCGAATTGTGGGCATCCTTTCAACATGAAGCTGAAAGACAAGAAGATCATATTGAATTAATAGCCTCAGAAAATTATGCATCAAAACGAATCCTTGAAGCTCAAGGTTCTCTTTTGACTAATAAATATGCTGAGGGATATCCCTCAAAGCGTTACTATGGTGGTTGTGAAAATGTTGATATTGCAGAAAATCTTGCAATAGATAGAGCAAAAGAACTTTTTAAAGCAGATTATGCAAATGTTCAACCTCATTCAGGATCATCAGCTAATGCAGCAGCCTACTTAGCTCTTTTGCAACCAAACGATACTATTCTTGGTATGAGCTTAGATCATGGTGGTCATTTAACACACGGTTCAAAGGTAAATTTTTCTGGTAGAAATTATAAAAGTATTCAATATGGGCTACATCCCGAAACTCATGATATAGATTATGATCAGGTAAGATCACTTGCAATAGAACATAAACCTAAATTAATAATCGCAGGTTTTTCCGCTTTTACAGGAATAATTGATTGGAAAAAATTTAGAGAAATTGCCGATGAGACCGGAGCCTATTTTCTTGTTGATATGGCTCACGTATCTGGCCTAGTTGCTGCTGATCTATATCCATCTCCAGTTCCATATGCAGATGTTGTTACGTCAACTACACATAAAACATTACGAGGTCCTAGGTCAGGAATTATTCTTGCAAAGGCAAATGAAGAAATTGAAAAAAAACTTAACTCTGCTGTATTTCCAGGTTCACAAGGTGGTCCTCTTATGCACGTGGTTGCTGCGAAAGCACTATGCTTTAAAGAAGCCTTAGATCCAGAATTTAAAATTTATATAAAACAGGTTATGGATAATGCAAAAACAATGGCTGAAACAATAATGTCAAACGGAATAGACATTGTGTCTAATGGAACCGAGAATCACATAATATTAGTTGATCTTAGAAGTAAAGGAATTACTGGAAAAGATCTTGAAAGAGTTCTTGGCTCAGTCAACATAACAGTAAATAAGAATTCAGTACCAAATGATCCGGCATCACCATTTGTGACTTCAGGAATAAGAATTGGTACGCCAGCAGCTACAACTAGAGGGTTTAAAGAAGAAGAAATTATTCAAGTAGCCAATTGGATATCAGATATTATTAATAATTTTGATAATGAAGAATTACAAAAGACCATCAAGGAAGAAGTCCACAAACTTACAAGTAATTTTCCAGTATATAATCTATAGATGTACTGTCCTTTTTGCCAAGCAGAAGATACTAAAGTAATTGATTCAAGATTAGTAGCAGATGGTTCTCAAATTAGAAGAAGAAGAGAATGTGAAGTATGTCACTCAAGATTTACTACATTTGAAACCCCAGATCTAGCCTTACCTAGGGTTATTAAGAGTAATGGGGAAAGACAGCCTTTTAATGGATCAAAATTAAAGAAAGGAATGTTAAGGGCTCTTGAAAAAAGGCCACTATCAATTGAAGAAATCGATATTGTATTTGGGAAAATATTAAAAGAAATAAGAATAAGAGGTGTGCGTGAAATTAAGTCTATAGAGATTGGGGAAATTATGATGAATGCCCTTAAAGAAGTTGATACAGTTGCTTACGTTAGATTTGCTTCTGTGTACAGAGACTTTCAAGATATTCAAGATTTTTCAGAAGAAATAAGTTCTTTAGCAAAAGAAAAACCAAAGAAAAAGAAATCAAAAAAATGAATTTCGAAGAACTTATGCTTCGTGCTGTTACCAATGCGGAGACTTTTAAATATACTGCAAAACCAAATCCTGTTGTTGGGGCAATTTTATGCAATGATAATGAAATTATCTCAGAAGGTTATCATGAGATTTATGGTAGCAATCATGCTGAAATAAATGCAATTTCTAATGCTAGAAAGCATCAAGGGAAAAAATTTAATAACTTTTCTGAGTTGGCATTAGTATGCACTCTTGAGCCATGTAGCCATGTTGGTAAAACTGGATCATGTGCTGAACAGATTGTTGAAACAGGAATTAAAAAAGTTGTGATTGGTTCTATTGATCCTAATCCAAAGGTTGCCGGTAAAGGTATCGAAATTCTTAAAAAAAACGGTATTGACGTCACTGTTGGCATTCATGAAGATATTGTCAAAAATCAGAATAAATACTTTTTCTTTAAGCATACTAACAACAAACCTTATATTATTTTGAAAATTGCATCTTCTTTAGATGGAAAATCGCATATCGAAAGTGAAGAAAGAACAATTATTACTTCAAAGGCTTCAAGGTATGATGTGCAAATATTAAGAGCTTCGTGTGATGCAATTCTCACAGGGGGAAATACTTTGAGAAATGATAATCCAAGAATGAATGCACGAGTAAATTTTCCAACCAATCAACCTAAGAAAATATTATTAACAAGTAAAGATTGTGATAAGGAGCTAAATTTTTTTAAAGATAATGATGTCCAAATATATAAAAATAAAGATCTTGCACAGATAATAAAATCATTTAAAGATCAAGATTTTTGCTCGATATTAATTGAAGCTGGTCCTAAGTTAGCTAATTCTTTTTTAGAGTTAGGTCTTGTAGATGAAATTATTTCATATACTTCAAATAATGAACTTGGTGATAAAGCTGTAAGCTGGTTTAAAGAAAATAATGCTATTGAAAATTATGGTTTTAAATTAGAATCCTCCTATAAAATTGATAGCGATATAAAAGAAGTATTTAAAAAAAATGGATAAAAGTAACATTCTTGAAATAATTGATGATATTAAATCAGGAAAAATGGTAATTATTGTTGACGACGAATCGCGAGAAAACGAAGGAGATCTTGTCTGTGCTGCTGATTTAGTAACACCTGAGATAATTAATTTTATGGCTTCTAAAGGTAAAGGATTGATATGTCTTCCGATGAGTAAGAAACTTTGTGATAAATATAATCTACAAATGATGACTAATAATAATAGAGCCGCTAACAAAACAGCGTTCACAGTATCAATTGAGGCTGCTGAGGGAATAACAACAGGTATTTCAGCTGCAGATAGAGCACATACAATAAAAACAGCAGTTGATAAAAACTCAAGTTCATCAGACATTGTTCAACCTGGTCATATTTTTCCATTAAAAGCTATGAAGGGAGGTGTTTTAAGTAGAGCTGGGCATACCGAAGCAGCATGTGACCTAGCTAAGCTAGCAGGCCTTCAGTCTGCTGGAGTTATCTGTGAAATTATGAATGACGACGGAACAATGGCTAGACGAGATGATCTAATAAAATTTGGCAAAGAAAATAAAATTAAAGTTGGAACAATTGCAGATTTAATTGATTACAGACTTTCAATGGAAGCGACAATAGAGTCTATTTTAGATAAAGATGTTGAAAATGAGTTTGGTAAATTTAAACTTAATGTATGGAGAGATAAAATCTATGATGAATACCACTTCTCTCTTTCAATGGGTGATCTTAATGCTAAGGAATCGCCACTAGTAAGGGTACAAACTCAAAGCATACTGCAAGATTTATTAGGAATTGATGATCTTGGTAAAAATTGGTCAATAAGAAGATCATTGAAGAGAATTGCTGAAGAAGGTACTGGATTGCTCGTTCTGATAAATCATAGAGATGCAAAAAGTTATTGGCTTAATAAGCTTGAAGAGAAGGAAATAGAACCAAAAAGTAATAGACGAGTTATTGGAGTTGGATCTCAGATTCTAAGAGCATTAAATCTAAAGCAAATAACCGTTTTAGGCACTCCAACAAAATATAATGCTGTATCTGGTTTTGACATTGAAATCACAGGATTTATAAATGAATAATGTATTGATAGTTCATACTTCATGGTATGAAAACTACATCTCACAAATGATAAAAGTTTCATCTGAAATCTTAAACAATGATTTCAAGTGCTCTATAGCAAGAGCACCAGGTGCAATTGAGCTTGCTGCTCTTGCAAAAAATAAACTAAACAAAAATGACTTTGTTGGTGTTATTTTTATGGGGATTATTATTAGGGGTGAAACAAGTCATTATGATTTAGTAACTCAGGAAACTTTTAGATCTATTGGCTCACTAGCTGAAAATTATTGTGACATTGCAATAATTAATAATGTTCTATGTGTTGAGAATGAAAAGCAGCTAATTGAAAGGCTAGAAAAAAATACAAAAAATAATACTAATGCATTAATAAATCTTATTGATGAAAAATCTGTCTAATTTCAAGATAATAATAAAAACAAGAGAATATTTAATTCAAGCTATTTATCAAATGCTATTTAGCAATGATGATATTCAAAAAATAATATCTCAATTTAAAGAAGAACATAAGGATAAGAAAGTTGATTTTAATGTATTTGCCGACTCACTAAAATCTATTGATAAAAATAAAAAAAAGATTGAATCAGTTATTAAATCAGTGGATATTTCAAGTTCAAGTATTGAATTGATTGATAAATCAATTCTAATTTTTGCTATCAACGAAATGTTTTATGGTGACTTGGACAAACCCATAATTATTGATGAATCTATTAGGTTAGCAAAAAAGTTTTCAAGCCCAGACTCATATAAATTTTTAAATGCTACATTAGATAAAATTTTAAAAAAAGGTATTTAATAATTATCTTAATATTGTTTGATCTCTTGATGGTCCGGTTGAAATAATTGAAGCTTTGCTATTAACAAAATCTTCAATATATTTTATAAAGATTTGTGCGTTATTAGGGAGATTATCATATTCAGTGATGCCTTCAGTTGAGGATAACCAACCCTCAAACTCTTTGTATACTGGCAGATCGTCTTCATAATCAATACATACATTAATCTTTTTCATTTCATCTAAAACATCAAGCTTTGTAATGCATAGGTCTGTCACAGAATTTGTAAAAATAGCTTTTTTTAAGGCAACTAGATCAAGCCAACCACATCTTCTTGGTCGTCCAGTTGTTGCTCCAAACTCATTTCCTCTTTCAGCAAGCATTTTGCCATTATCATCAAAAAGTTCTGTAATAAAAGGTCCTTCACCAACCCTAGTCGTATATGCCTTTGATATCCCAATTATCTTGTCAATATACTTTGGGCCTATTCCTAAACCAGTAGAGACACCTCCTGCGGTTGTACTAGATGATGTTACATAAGGATAAGTGCCATGATCAATATCTAAAAGAGTTCCCTGAGCTCCCTCAAATAATATAGATCTGTTTTCTTCAACCCACTTCTGCATCAAATCTTGAGAATCAACGCAATAATTTTTATACAATTCTTCGTATCTAATTACTTCTTCATATACCTCGTCAATGTCATGTGGTTTTTGATGATATAAATCTAATAACTTATTATGATATTCGACAAGAGAACCAATTTTTTCTTTTAGATTTGTCTTATCACCAAGGTCTCCGAACCTTATAGCTCTTCTTCCAATTTTATCTTCGTAAGCAGGACCTATCCCCCTTCCAGTTGTACCAATTGATTCTGTTTTATCTCTAGCTTTATCAATTGATATGTGACTGGGTAAAATTAAAGTACAAGCTGAGCTTACAAAAAATCTATCATTAAAAGTTATATTTCTTTTTTTTAGATTTTTAATTTCTTTATCAAGTGCGTCTAAGGCCAGAACCACACCATTGCCAATTAAACATATAGAACGTTCATGAAGTATTCCTGATGGGATTAAGTGAAGTACAGTTTTCTCTCCATCAACTTTAATTGTATGACCTGCATTATGTCCACCTTGGAATCGGCAGACTACATCTATATCTTCACTGAGGTTATCAACAATCTTTCCTTTTCCTTCATCTCCCCACTGAAGACCTAGGATTAAAGTATTGTTAGACACTTGTAAGCCTAATTTTGATCTTTTTTATCGTTAAGATATTTAAAAAATTCTGAATCTGAATCAATTAGCATAACATCTGATTTGTTTTCAAATGTTTCTACATAAGCTTTCATACTTCTTGTAAATTCATAGAATTCTGGATCTTGTGAGAAAGATTCTGCATATATACCTGCAGCTTCAGCATCACCCTCACCTCTCAATTCTTCAGCTTTTTTATAGGCCTCAGCTAATATGACAACTTTATCTTTATCAGCAATTGCTCTGATTTCTCTGGCAATTTCCTTTCCTTCTGATCGAAGTTCCTCAGCAAGTCTCTGTCTTTCAGTTCTCATTCTTTCGTAAACGGAATTACTTAAATTTGAAGGTAAATCAATTCTTTTGACTCTAAAATCAATTATTTCAACGCCCAAATCTCTCACAGATTCATTTAAAGAACTAAGCATAATGCTCATTAATTCATCTCTTTCACCAGAAACAACTTCTTTAACTGTTCTTTTACCGAAATTATTTTTTAAAACAAATTCAGACCTTTGTCCAAGCAAACTATTAAGACTGTTAAAACTTCCATTGTTTGCTTTGTAAAATGTTAGTACATCAGTAATTCTATATTTAATAAACGAGTCAACCAGCAAATATTTACTTTCAACAGTTAAGATACGATCTGGCTCTTCATCAAGCGTTTGAATTCTTGCGTCATATTTTTTTACATCTTGAATAATTGGTAATTTAAAATGAAATCCTACAGGGATATTAGGTCTAACTGCTTCACCAAATTGAAAAACGATTGCCCTTTCTTTTTCGTTTACTACAAAAAAACTATTAATTAATAGGCCAAAAGTTAATGCAGCAAAAATTATGTAAAAAGTATTTCTATTCATCGTCATCACCTTTCTTTTTGTTTTCTTCCATTATTTTATCTAGAGGTAAATATAAAAGATTGTTACCGCCCTCAACGTCAACCATAATTTTGGTTGAATTAGAAAGAACTGACTGTAATGCATCTAAATACAATCTATCTCTTGTAACCTCAGGTGCTTTTGCATATTCCTCGAGGAGTTGATTAAATCTCTCAACTTCACCTTCAGCTTTTGCAACAACCTCTTCTTTATAAGCCTCAGCACCTCTGATTCTTGCCTGAGCTTGTCCTCTAGCCTCAGGGACAATAGATAATGCATATCTTTCGGCTTCATTTTGTAATCTTTCCTTATCCTCTCTAGCAGCAACAACATCGTCAAAAGCATTCTTTACCGCTGCAGGAGGATCAGTTTTTTCTATATTAACCTGTTGAACAATCAGGCCTGTTTGATAAATATCTAAATAAGACTGAAGTCTAGTTTGAACTTCTTGTGCGATATTTTCTCTTCCAACAGTTAGCGTCTGATCTAATGTATTGTCTCCAACGACATGCCTTAATGCACTTTCAATAGCATTCCTTAAACTACCTTCAGGATCCTTAACGTTAAGGACAAAATCTTTTAAATTTGCGATTCTATATTGAGCTGAAACTGTAACATCAACTATGTTCTCATCTTTTGTAAGCATGCTATTAGTTTGAGTGTATCGTCTAGTAAGTGATACATTCTCAATATATCTATCATCAATGCCAGCTAGTCTGAAGTTAAGACCTTCTTCCTGTTCTTCATAAAACTTTCCGAGTCTCAGTATTACTGCTCTTTCAGAAGCATCTAATTGATATATACATTGAGATGCATATACGATTGAGAATCCAAATAAAGCGTACATTAGCATTCTAGAAGATGGAAACTTAAATCCACCACTATTTCCGCTTCCACCAGATCCGTTACTTGAAGATTTTTTACCTCCAAGAATGGATGAAAATTTCTTCATTAATTCATCAAAGTCAGGAGCATCATTTTTATTGCCCCATGGATCTTTATTATTTTGATTTTCCCAGTTCACTTTTATGTATTACCTCGTTTGAAATTGTATTATAAACTTATGTTGGGACTTATTATTACATTTAAAGTGCTGTAATTAACTTTTTAACGTCATTTTCTAGCACCTTAGGTTCCATTAAATCGATTTCTTTAAATTTATCCCAACTTCTTATCCATGTAGTTTGTCTTTTTGCAAGTTGTCTAGTTGCGAATAACGCTTTATCAAAAAAAGTTTCATGATCATGTTTTTTTTCTATGAATTCAAAAGCCTGTTTATAGTTAACTGATTTTCTAAGGGGGTGGTTAAGATCAAGATCATACTTGTTAAGTAAATTCTTCGCCTCATCAACCAAACCTTGTTTTATAATTTTTTTTAATCTAGTTTTAATTCTTTCATGAAGAATATTTCTGTCGATTGAAATACAAAATTGAGAAACATCAAATTTATTTGATAAACAATCTTTATTATTATCTAAGAAGACTTCACTCATTCTTTTTCCACTTTTTTCAAATACTTCTAAAGCTCTAATTATCCTTATTTCGTCATTTTTATTTATTTTTTTAGCATACTCAGGATCAATTGATTTAAAATACATCATTGAGCCGCCAACAAAAATTGGAAGTTTATTTTTATTATGAGTAATTTCAATAATTTCCATTGAACGTCTATAAAAATCTGCAACAGTGAAAACTTCATTTGGACAAATAATATCTACCAAATGATGAGGATATTTTGCAAGAACATTTTTGTTAGGTTTTGCTGAACCAATATCGCAATCTTTATAAACCATAACTGAGTCAACGCTAATCAACTCAACAGGAAATTTTTTTGCTAAATTTATTGCGAGATCTGTTTTTCCAGATGCGGTAGGCCCAAAAAGAAAAACTATTGGTTTGTCTAATTTATTTATTAGAGAGCATCCTCATTAGTTTCACCAGTTCTAATTCTAACAACCTCATCGATTGGTGAAATAAATATCTTTCCATCTCCAATTTTTCCAGAAGCAGATGACTTTATTATTGCAGCTTTAACTTGTTCTACCATTTCATCAGTTACTGCTATCTCAATTTTTATCTTAGGGAGAAAATCAATGGTATATTCTGCTCCTCTATATAGTTCTGTATGGCCTTTTTGCCTTCCAAAACCCTTAACCTCAGTCATTGTCATTCCAGAAACTCCAATTTCATCTAATGAAGTTCTTACCTCTTCAACCTTAAAAGGTTTAATTATTGCTGTTACTAATTTCATAATTAATTAAGTCATTTATATATTTAAATTGTTTATCTGATGAACCCCTATTATTGGCCACCACCTCAGTAGCATTATCTATCATATTAATTCTTAATTCATTATTATTTAGCAATTCTTTGTATGCATTTGTTAATTCAGATTTAGACTCAATTTGAACGCAAGCATTTTCATTTTTAAATAAATTTAAAATATCCTCAAAATTCTTCATGTATGGGCCAACAATGATTGCACATTTATTCTTTGCAGCCTCAATGAGATTGTGTCCTCCATATTTTTTAAATAGGCTGCCGCCGATAAAAGCTATTTCAGCAAAATCATATAAAGAGTCCAATTTTCCAGTTGCATTAATAATAATTGCATTTGAATTTTCTCTTTCAAGATTAAGATCTGATTTTATAACTGCATTAATTTTCTGATTTTTAAAAATTTCAAATACTGAATTAGCTCTTTCAGGATGTCTTGGCACTATTATTAATTTTAGATTTGGAAAATCTCCTAATAATTTAAGGTATGAATCTATAATAATCTCCTCTTCTCCCTCATGAGTGCTAGCTGCAAGAAAAAACTTATCATTTGAAATTACCTTATTGAATCCAATATTGTTTTGTACTTCAGCATCAAATTTGATTGAGCCAACTTTTTTGATTTTCTCATTTTGGGC
>LUMQ01000522.1_pt1 | contig 10013 bp, 11 predicted proteins | sample 729621 | NCBI WGS metagenome assembly LUMQ01 (sample SAMN03860259, study PRJNA289734) | marine metagenome | biome: seawater column; feature: ocean; material: water; isolation source: Red Sea water column Station 12 - depth 25m | place: Saudi Arabia: Red Sea | collected 2011-10-15 | depth 25 m | reverse complement strand
CATCTTTTTTACCAAAATAATTTTTTACATGAAGTGACTTATCAATAGTATAAATATGTTCTTTGATTAAATTATGTTCTCTGAGATTTAAAAATTTCTCCTTTAAACTAAATTCGGAGGCACTATTAATTCCAAGCAAAACCGCCTCACCATGATTTAGCTTTTTTGAGTATTTGTATGCAGCTTCGTAAGAATGTGCAAAAGTATGTCCAAGGTTAAGAGTCTTTCTTAAGTTTTTTTCCTTTTCGTCTTTTTCAACTATTCTTTTTTTAATCAAACAACTTTTATAAATAGCTTTATTAATAAATGGCTGTTTAAGTTTGATTATTTTATCAAAATTCTTAAGTAAAAAATTAAAGAACTTTTTGTCAGAAATAATAGAGTGTTTAAAAATTTCTGCATATCCACAAATGATTTCTCTTTTTGGAAGAGATTTTAAGAAGTCAATGTCAGCTATAACTAGATTTGGTTGATAAAAAGATCCTATTAAATTTTTACCAAAACTTGTGTTAATACCAGTTTTTCCACCTATACTACTATCAACTTGCGCTAATAAAGTCGTTGGTATGTTAATAAATTTTAGCCCTCTTTTAAAAATACTTGCAGCAAATCCAGAAACATCACCAACAACTCCGCCTCCAACTGCAATTAAAGAATCATTTCTATTAAAGTTATATTTTTGCATTACAGTTAGTAATTTATTTACATTATGCTGGTCTTTATTTTTTTCACTTGAGGAAAATTTATACAAAATCACTTTTTTTTTGATTTTTTGTTTTAATTTTTTGATCATCTTAAATGGGACTTTGCTATCAAACACAATCAAATATTTTTCAGACTTAGGTAATTTAGATTTTAAAATTTTATCAAGTTTATTAATTAGATTTGATCCAATTAAAATCTCATATTTAGAATTCGCTGTACTGATTATAATTTTATTATTTTTCATATATTTCTAAAATTTTTTTGGCAATTTCTTGTTTTGATAGTTTATCACAATTAATTTTAAATTTTGCCAAAGAATATATTTTAGCTCTTTTTTCGATCAATTTGATTAAATCATTCTTTTTTAAACTATAAGTAATAGGTCTTTTTTTACTCTTTGTTAATCTAGAAGTTAGAGTTTCTTTATCCCATTTAAGCCATACTGAATAATCATTTTTAAGTATTTTTGACCTGATTTTTTCATTTAGAAATGCTCCCCCTCCTAATGCAATAATATTGTTTGATTTTTTTAGAATTTCTAAAGTTTTTTTTTCCTCAATTTTTCTAAAAAACTCTTCACCTTTGGTTTGGAAAATTTCTGCAATTTCTAAACCAATTTCTTCAATAATTAATTTATCAATATCATAAAGTTTTAGACCAGTAATTTTAGCCAACAATTTACCCAAACTACTTTTTCCAGATCCAGGCATGCCTAATAAAACAAGGTTTTTTTTCATATAAATAAATATCTCTATTGAAAAAACATAATATTGTCTTAATTTGATTTATTATAAAAACGTTATATGTATTTTCAAAAAAAGCAAGCAATTGGTAAGTCTAACTATTTAATAAAGTTAATTATTAAAATTGTGTTAGTATTTTTTTTATTTTTTATAATACTACTCTTAGTAGATCAAATTAATTTTCCCTCTCCAAATAAAAAGATTGAAAAAATAATCCCTAATGAAAATCTTAAAGTTATTAAATAAAATTTTATTATTTAAAATTTTATTTTCTTTCTTATTATTTACAAACCTCTTTTCAAATGAGCCAGTAGATATATGGAGTATCAATAATAACTCAAATAATGAGAATAGTATTGAGCAAAATAATTTAGAGGAACTAGAAGGTGACTCATTAATTATACAAACACTTAATAATCAATCAACCACATCAATCGAATTAGATAATAAAATAAATGTAGACGAAAAAAATTATCTTGTAGGTTTATTTGATCCTGCAGAACATGATTTAACTTTAAACATGTGGCAATTATCAGATGGAGAAAAAATATTAAATATTATTGAAAAACTAAATAAACTTAATTTGTCAAATGATGCTAAAGATTTATACAATAAATTAATTTTAACCAATGCTCTTCCACCAAAAAATAATTTAACTATAGATGAATTTCTTAAACTAAAGACTAATTGGCTTATAAGAGTAAATGATTTAAATCTAATAAAGGAATTCTTATTAAAAAATTCTGAAAAAATTGACCAGGATTTAGTTAAGTATTATTTGGAACAAAATTTATCAAACAATAATTTAAATGATGCTTGCCAAATTCTTTCAAATTTAGAGTCTTTTGATGAGGATAAATATTTGGCCAAATTCAAAGTTTATTGTTTTATTTATGAAGATCAAAATGAAATTGCTCAAATGCAATTTGATCTTTTAAAGGAAAATGGTTTCAAAGATAAATTTTTTGAAAAAAAATTTGAATATTTAATGGGTTATTCAAATGAAATTGATGCTACAATATCAGAAAAAAATATTTTAGATTTCCATTTATCTCACAAAACAAATCCAAATTTTTCGTATATACCAAAAGATACTACAAATCAGCTTATTTGGAATTATCTAAGAAATAATAATTTATTAATTAGTGTAGATGAAGTTGTAATTGAAGATGATGCAAAGGTTATTTCAATTGAAAAAGAAACTCATAAGGGCAACTACTCAGAAAGTGATTTGTTAAATTTATACACTAGGTATAAATTTAATATTAATCAGCTCATTTCGATTGAAGAGTCTTACAAACTACTTCCTGAAAATCAGTCAAGAGCATTGTTATATCAGGGTTATTTGCTCTCAAAAGATGACGCTAACAAAATCAAAATTTTAGAAATTTTAAAAAATAGTTTTGATAAAAGTGAAATTGGTAATGCATTAGATAAAAAATTAGTTGAAATGCTGGAGGAAATAGATGAAAAAAATATCCCATCAGAATACTTGGAATTTTATAATTACCATCTTGCTGAAAAAAAAAACCAAAATAAAAAAATAAAAATAAATAATAAAATAATTCATCAATCGAAATTAGTTAGATATTTTGAAAATAATATGGAAGTTGAAAAAGCTGAAAAAGAACTTAATAAAATGTTAAAGAAAATAAAAAAAAATCAAAAATATTACTTTTCCACTAAAGACTTGATTGTAATTGAGGCTCTTATATCTGACGGTGTTCAAATTTCAGAAAAAAATAAAGAGTATTTCGAATTAGATAGTGCAAATATACCAACTGATATTCAAGTTATGATTAATGATGGTGAAATAGCAATGATATTACTTAGATTGGTTGAGATTATAGGCGAGGATAATTTAAAAGATTTAGGCACAGAAAGCCTTTATTTTATAATATCTACATTAAATAAACTAGGTATAGATAAAATTAGAAACGATATGATTTTAAAAACTATACCTTTAAAAGCATAAATTTAATAATACAATATATTTATGCCCTTAAAAAAAATAATTACTGTTCCTAGTGAAACTTTAAGAAAAATATCTGAACCATTAGAAAACGTTGGTAAGGAGGAAAAAAAACTTATTAAGGATTTATTTGAAACTATGTACCACAATAAAGGAATTGGTCTTGCAGCAATCCAAGTAGGTATACCAAAAAGAATAATAGTTTTAGATGTATCCAAAGATGAGAAAAAAAAAGACCCCTTATGTTTTATAAATCCTGTAATTAAAAAACAAAGCGATGAAAAATCGGTTTATGAAGAGGGCTGTCTTAGTTTGCCAGATACTTTTATAGAAATTGAAAGACCAAAACTTTGCTGGATTGAATATATTGATATAGATGGAAAAAAAAAAGAAATTAAATGTGATGATTTATTATCAACTTGTATTCAACATGAAATAAACCATTTGGATGGTCGTTTGATAATTGATTATTTATCGAAACTTAAAAGAGATATAATAATTAAAAAACTCTCAAAAACTAAACAAGACCCTGATAGAATAGTTGTTTAAAAATGCTTAAAAAAATTGTTTTTATGGGTACGTCTGTTTTTGCTGTAAAAATATTAAAATCTTTATATCAAAATGGATATCCCATAGCTACTGTTTATACACAAGCTCCAAAAAAATCTAATAGAGGTATGAGAGTAACCAAATCTCCTGTTCATTCAATTTCTGAAACTTTGAGTTTAGAAGTTAGAACACCTGTCACTTTAAAGAATAATCAAGAAGAGTATGAGTATTTAAAAAATATAGATGCTGATATGTGCCTAGTGATAGCATATGGTCAAATCATTCCTGAAAGTTTTTTAAATTTAACAAAAAAAGGATTTATAAATATTCATGCGTCTTTACTCCCTAAATATAGAGGAGCTGCTCCAATTCAAAGAGCTATAATGAATTTAGAAAAAAAAACTGGAATAAGTATTATGAAAATTAATTCTCAATTAGATGAAGGACCAGTATGTAAGTCTTATGAAATTGATATTGATGAAAAGGATAGCTCAGATGATTTATCAGAAAAATTATCTGATTTAGCAGTTGAAAAAATATTAGATGATATCGATGACATATTAGATGATAAAGCTAAATTTAAAGATCAAGACCACAGCAAGGCTACTTATGCAAAAAAAATTAATAAAAAAGAGAGTAGTATTGATTGGAACACACCAGCAAAAAGTGTTATCGCAAAAATAAATGGATTAAATGGTGCTCATTTTATCTTCCAAGGAGCTAGATATAAAATTCTTAAAGCTGAATTAAATAATTTGAGTGGAAAGCCCGGTGAAATTATTGGAGATAGCTTAGAGATTGCTTGTAAAGAAAAGTCTATTAAAGTCATGATGATACAGAGAGAGGGAAAAAAGCCTCAAAAAACACCAGAATTCTTATTAGGCTCTCAAATTAAAAAAGGTCTTTTTTTAAGCAATGTATAGATACCAAATATTGATAGAGTATGAGGGCACAAAATTTATTGGATGGCAAACACAAAAAAAAGGAAATTCTGTTCAAAAAACTATTGAAATAATACTATCTAGGTTACTTAAAACACAAGTTAAATTGATAGGAGCTGGGCGAACTGATGCTGGGGTGCATGCATTAGAGCAATCAGCACATTTTGAAACTACAAAAATTATTAATAATAAAAAAAAGTTATTAAATTCTCTGAATTACTTTTTAAAAAAAAAGTTAATTTCAATTATTTCAATAATAAAAAAAAAAAATGATTTTCACGCAAGATATTCGGCTAAATTTAGGATTTATAAATACATAATATTTAATAGAGAGAGTAATCCATCAATTTTCATGAATAGAGGATGGCACATTAAAAATAAAATAGATATTCAAACAATGAAAAAAGGAGCAAAGTTATTAGAGGGAAAAAAAGACTTCTCTACTTTCAGAGCCTCTACATGCTCAGCAAAAAGTCCAATTAAAACCATGAGTTATGTCAAAGTAAAAAAAATTAAAAATTTGATAGTGATAAAATTCAAATCTAAGTCTTTTTTACAACAACAAGTAAGATCTATGGTTGGATGTTTGAAAGTTTTAGGAGAAAAAAAGTGGAATATAAAAAAATTTAAAGCTGTTTTAGTTTCAAAGAAAAGAAAATTGTGTGCTCCACCAGCACCACCGTATGGATTATTTCTAGAAAAGGTTATCTACTAATTCGTAAGCTCTTCTTATATTTTTTGTTTATTCTCCATCGACTTTCTTCTCTAACTATATATCCACAACAATTTTTAGATCGGCATTTGCAAGGAAATTGTTTATAGTCAGAGTCATAGCTAAATCCATAGTCATACGTAAGTTCCTCATTTTTTTTTATATCACGAATTGCTGTTACCCAAATCTTAAATCCAGTACCCTCAACTTCACAATTTGGACTACACGAATGATTAATAAGTCTTGCTGTGTTCCAAGAAAAATCTCCATCTAAAGAAAATTTTTTATTTAAATCGAACAAATAAATGTCCTTAGTGTTGTCAAATTTTGGATTTTCTTCAACTTGTTTATTTGAAATTATTTTTCCTTTATAGCGAATTATTCTAGTTCCAGATTTAATATTTTTAGCTGCAACTAATCCCTTTTTATCTATATTTGATTTTATAACTTTATATAGCCTCATGTGTCTTATCTATTAAGAATATTTATTTAATCAACAAAATTCTAAAAGTGCGTTAACATGCTCGTTAGCACTTTCAGCAAGTGCGTTTAAGTCATATCCTCCCTCTAAAATAGAAACGACTTTCCCATTAGTAAATTTGTTAGTTGCAATTAATGTTCTTTTCGTTATTTCATAAAAATCTTTTGAGCTTAACTCAAACTGTGCCAAGGGATCGTCTTTATGTGCATCAAAGCCTGCAGAAAACAAAAGAAAATCGGGCTTGTATTTTACCAACCTTTCTAAAACTCTATCAAAAGCATTAAAGTATTCCTCAGAGTTAGTGCCAGCAGGCAAAGGGATATTTAAAGAGTTGTTAAAGTCCCCCTTATCTTTATCTGTTCCACCTCCTGGGTAAAAAGGATATTGGTGAGTAGAAATATATAAAGAATTTTTATTACCTCGCATAACATCATAATTTCCATTCCCCCAGTGAACATCAAAATCAACACAAGCAATTTTTTTGTATTTGTATTTATTTATTAAATAGTTCGTTGCGACACCCGCATTTGAAATACAACAAAATCCCATAGCTTTATTTTTTTCAGCATGATGTCCGGGTGGTCTCGCTAAACAAAAAGCATTTTTAAATTGATTATTTTCAATTCCATCTATTGCTCTAATTGTTGAACCTGCTGCATCAAAAACAGCATCTTTGCTATCAGGTGATACAACTGTATCCCCATCTAAGAATTTAAGACCTTTTTGTGGGAAGGAATTTTTTAAATTTTCAATGTAGTCCTTTGAATGAGTCATTGATAAAATTTCCTCTGGCACTTTGTCTGGTTTTTCCCATATAAGATCCTGTCTCTTCTTTAATTTTTCTTTAATTGCAATCACCCTTTTTGGTTGTTCAGGGTGACCATCTCCTGTGATATGTTTTTCATAAGAGTCAGAGCTAATGATTGCAGTCTTCACTTAAAATAATTTTGTAAAATATTTAAATAAATCTTGGTCAGTTTTTTCAAATCTTTCAAAGATACTGCCTCGTCTACTTTGTGCATCGTTTTACCAACCAAACCAAATTCAAGACCAGGACATATAGCTTTTATAAAACGTAGGTCTGAAGTTCCACCTGTGGTGGACAATTTTGGCTTAATTTTCGTAATTTTTTTTATAACATTTTGAACCATAAATGTTGTCTTGTTAGGCTTAGTCAAAAAAGCTTCACCTGAAACCCTATACTCAATTTTAAATTTAGATTTATGTTTTTTACTTATTTTTTTGAAAATTATATTAAGTCTTTTTTTTAAAGATTTAGAAGAATGCTTATTGTTAAATCTTATATTAAATGTTGCCTCAGCTTCTGCTGGTATAACATTGTCAGCGGTATTATTTATATTTATTTTAGTCACTTCTAGATTTGTAGGTTGAAAATTTTTTGTACCTTTATCAAATCTTATCTCTTTTAATTCCTTTAAAATTTTGACAATTATTGTTGAAGGGTTATTTGCTCTATGTGGATACGCTACGTGACCTTGTAGACCCAATATAGTTAATTTACCAGTCAAACTGCCTCTACGACCAATCTTTATCATCTCACCTAATACATTTGGATTTGTTGGTTCCCCAACTAAACAAAAATTAATTTTCTCTCTTTTTTTTTTTAAATATTCAACTACTTTTCTCGTACCATTGATTGCATCACCTTCTTCGTCGCCTGTAATTAGCAAACTAATTGATCCATTAAATTTATTATTTTTTGATAAAAAAGTACTTACAGCTGAAACAAACGCTGCTATAGAGCCTTTCATATCGTTTGCACCTCTTCCAATCAAATAGCCTTTTTTTACTGATGGGCTAAACGGTTTTATTGTCCAATCTTTTATATTACCTGGAGGCACTACATCCAAGTGACCCGCATAACATAAATTTGGTTCTTTAGTACCTAATTTTGCATATAAATTTTTAACAGGTTGAAAACCTTTTTCTTTAAATTCTATTATTTTTGTTTTGAAACCAAGTTTTTTCAAATTTTTTTCTAAAAACTTCATTACACCTGCATCAACCGGAGTAATTGAGGGAAATTTAATTAGCTCTTTTGCTAATTGTAACTCATTTAAAATTTTCATTTTTAATCTCTTAATAGATCATTAATAGATGTTTTCGATCTAGTTTTCTCATCAACCTGTTTAATTATTACAGCACAATATAAAGATGGAGCAGATGGATTATTTTTATCAGGCAATGAACCTGGAACAACTACCGAGTAAGGTGGTATTTTTCCATAAGTAATTTTTCCTGTTTTTCGATCTACAATCTTGGTTGATTGACCAATATACATACCCATACTTAAAACTGAACCCTCTCCAACAATAACTCCTTCAACTACTTCTGACATAGCTCCAAGAAAAACATTGTCCTCGATTATTGTAGGCAAAGCTTGTGCTGGTTCTAAAACTCCACCAACTCCTGATCCAGCTGAGATATGACAATTTTTTCCAATTTGACAGCAGCTACCCGCTCTTGCAAATGTGTCTATCATTGTTCCCTCATCAATATATGCTCCAATATTTACATAACATGGCATTAACACAGCATTTTTACCAACAAACGATCCTTTCCTAACCGGAGAATTAGGAACCATTCTAAAGCCAGCTTTTTCATGGTCCTCTTTTGACCAACCTGCTGTTTTACCTTTCAATAAATGTGATTTGTCATACCAGCTACTGTAAGGGCCCTTTAGGTTTTCCATTGGGTATATTCTAAAACTTAGCATGATAGCTTTTTTAAGATGTTGATGAGTTTTCCATTCTCCATTAATTTTTTCAGCAACTCTAGCTTTACCGCTATCTAAATCCTTTATAACTTGATTTATAGCATCTTTAATCGATTGATCTGAGTTTTGGTTTATTTGGTCTTTTTTCTCCCAAGCGTCATTTATAATTTTTTCTAATGTCATAACAATTTATTTACTTTTTAATAACCTTATTTCTTTAAGAAATAAAGACAGATTTTCAATTTTGTGGGAAATATAATCTTTATCAGAGTCCATCTTTCCAAAATGCTCGTCATTAATCAACCAAACAGTTGTACATCCTCTTTCATGACCAATACTCAGATTCTTGGCAATATCTTCAATGTAGATAGTTTCATTTGGATTAATGCCAAATTTTTTTACCATTAAATCGAAAGTTTTTGCTTCAGGCTTTGGAACATACCCTGCATCCTGAATATCAAAAATTTTATCTCTTCCAAATAAATCATATACTCCGAGATGGGTTAATATATTTTTTGCATGTTCTGCACTACCATTGGTAAAAATAAATTTTTCCATATCTAATTGCACTAACTCATTTCTCATAATCTTATCTTCTTTCATAAAACTTAAATCAATAGAGTGAACATAAGATAAAAATTCTTCAGGGGGTATATCATGATGTATCATTAGCCATAACAAACACCATCAAGATCAAGCAAAAGGTATTTTTTATCTTTTAAATTCATTTTCGAATTAATGTTCCTGAACCTTTGTCGGAGAAAATTTCAAATAATACAGAGTGTTTTTTTCTTCCATCAATAATTGCAACAGCAGTTACACCATTATTAATTGCATCTAGACAGGTATTGATTTTAGGAATCATTCCTTCAGTAATAGTTCCATCTTTTATCATGTCTGTAATCTCTAAAGACGAAATTTCATTTATCAATTTGCTATTTTTGTTTAATACTCCTTCGACATTAGTCATCAATAGTAGTCTTCTAGATTTTAAAGATTTGGCGATAGCTCCAGCAGCATTATCTCCATTAATATTATATGATTGATTATTCTTTCCTAACCCTAGAGGAGAAATAACCGGAATTAATTTCTGATTAATTTTATCTTTAATTATATCAACGTTAATTTTATCAGGTATCCCAACAAAACCTAGCTCTTCAGACTCAGGCACAA
>LUMQ01000490.1_pt1 | contig 10042 bp, 7 predicted proteins | sample 729621 | NCBI WGS metagenome assembly LUMQ01 (sample SAMN03860259, study PRJNA289734) | marine metagenome | biome: seawater column; feature: ocean; material: water; isolation source: Red Sea water column Station 12 - depth 25m | place: Saudi Arabia: Red Sea | collected 2011-10-15 | depth 25 m | reverse complement strand
TGTGGGTCCTGTAGGATAATCCACGTTTGGATGTATATTTTTTCTTTCAATCATTACTTTTTCAACAATGTCATAGATCTTTTCAAATTTTTTATCTTTTTTAATTTTCGCAACTTTTGCAAAATATTTTCTCATTGTAGGAACTCTAGAGTCACCAGATTTATAAACTCTGTGCCCAAAACCCATAACAACTTCCTTATTATCCAAAGCGCTATTAATCCATTTGAGTGCATTATTAGGAGATTTAATTTTATTCATCATATGCATTACCTCTTCATTAGCTCCTCCATGAAGAGGACCTTTTAAACTTGCAATTGCTCCAGTAATAGCACCATGAATATCAGACAAACTACTTGTTATAGTTCTTGCTGTAAATGTTGATACATTGAAACTGTGCTCAGCATATAAAATTAGAGAAACATCAAAAGCTTTAACTATTTCTTTTTGAGGTACTTTTCCAAAACACATGTAAAAAAAGTTTTCAGCAATATTTAAATTCTTTTTAGGTTTAATAATTTTTTTACCTTTTCTTAATCTATAAAAAGCAGCTAAAGCTGTAGGTGTTTTAGCTAAAATTCTTATAGCTTTTCTCATATTAGCTTCTGGAGAAGAGTTGGTAGTTTCTTTGTCTTCAAGACCCATTATACTCACAGCTGTTCTTGCCACATCCATTGGATGAGATTTTTTAGGCATTTTTTTAAGCATTGAATAAAGATCTTTTGATAGCTCTCTATTGTTTTTTTCTTCTTTTTCAAATTTTCTGAGCTGAATTGTATTTGGCAGATCTTTATTAAGAATTAAATAGGCAACTTCCTCAAACCTGCAATATTCACATAAATCTTGTGCAGCATAACCTCTGTATGTAAGAGAGTTGATTTCAGGCATTACCTTTGAAACTTCAGTTTCATCAACAACTATTCCAAGCAATCCTTTTTTAATATCATCACTCATTATTCATGACCTTCAGTGCTAAAATTATAAATTTTTTCATCTAAACTATTATATTTCTCGTAATCAACAAGTTCATATAATCGCTTACGTGTCTGCATTTTATCAATAATATTGTTTTGATGTCCATTTGCATAAATGTCTCTCAATCCATCTTCCACATTTTTCATTGCTAATCTTTGTGTTGTAACTGGATAAATAACTATATTGTATCCGAAATTTTCAAGTTCTTTATAATTAAACAATTTTGATTTACCAAACTCCGTCATATTTGCCAATAAGTAGCACGATAATTCTTTTCTAACTTTTTCAAAGTCTTTTTCATCTTGTAAAGCCTCTGGAAAAATTATTTCAGCACCTGCATCGATATAAGCTTTGCATCTATTAATCATTTTATCAATTCCCTCTACACTTTTTGCATCTGATCTAGCAATAATCTGAAAATTTTTATCTTTTTTAGCAGATACACATTCTTTAATTTTACTGACCATTGCATCAGTGGAAATCAACTCTTTGTTATCTAAGTGACCACATCTTTTCCTTTCAATTTGATCTTCTAAATGAACTGCAGAGATCCCGAATTCTTCAAAAGTTTCAATTGTTTCTTTACAAGATTTAAAACCTGTATCAATATCAACGATTGTTGGAAGATTTGTTACTCTTGAAATAAGATAAGATCTTGTACTTACGTCTTGGAGTGTTGTTAAACCTATATCTGGAAAACCAAGGTCATTAGCCATTACACCACCTGAAACATAAACAGCATCGTAACCAATTTCTTCAATTAATTTTGCAGTCAAAGGGTTGTAAGCACCAGGAACTCTTAAAATTTTATTAGATTTTAATTTTTTAATTAAATCTTCTCTTTTTTGACTTGGTTCTTTTTCTACAAAGTGCATTAAAAAATTCCTTTTTTTATATTTCTTTTAAGTTTACTTTTTCTTACCTCTATATTTAACTTATTTAATTGTCCTGATTTAAGCTTTTTTAAATTTTGCACTATTTTTAAAAATCTTTCAGTTTCTTTTTTACTTAATATATTTTTTGTAAGTGTCAAAAATTTGTTAATGTAATTTTTCCTTTTAAAAGGACGAGATCCATAAGGATGAGCATCAGCAACACCCTGTTCTTCAGTAATTTTTTTACCATTTCTTAGAGTTATCACAACTTTAGCACCAAATGCTTTTTTCTTTGGATTTGGATCATGATATCTTTTAGTCCACTTTTTGTCCTCATGTGTTTTGATTAATCTCCATATTCTAATTGTACTTTTTCTAGTAGCTCTCGCTTTAGTGTATGATTTGACGTGATGCCAAGTTCCGTCTTCTAAAGCCACAGCAAATATATACATAATAGAGTGATCTAATGTCTCTCTGCTTGCGTTTGGATCCATTTTTTGAGGATCATTTGCACCTGTTCCAATTACATAGTGTGTATGATGACTAGTATAAATATCTATCTTTTTTATTTGATTAAAACTTTGAACTTTCTTTTTGAGTTTTTTTGCTAAGTCAATTAAAGCTTGAGATTGATATTCAGCTGAATATTCTTTTGTGTAAGTTTCGAGAATTGCTTTTTTTGTTTCATTTTTTTTTGGAAGAGGAACTTTATATAAGGCTTTTTTACCATCAAGAATTCTTGCTATTACACTATCTTCACCTTCATAGATAGGACTGGGAGCACCCTCACCACGCATAGCTCTATCCACAGCTTCTATCGCAAGTTTTCCAGCATGCGCAGGAGCATATGCTTTCCAACTTGATATTTCACCTTTTCTAGATTGCCGAGTAGAAATAGTCGTATGAAGAGCTTGTTGCACTGCTTGATAAATAGTTTCGGTATTTAATTTTAACATCGAACCGATACCTGCTGCTACACTTGGACCTAAATGAGCTATGTGATCGACTTTATGTTTATGTAAACAAATTCCTTTAACTAAATTCACCTGGACTTCATAGGCAGTTATGATTCCTCTTAGAAGATCTAAACCACTTCTTTTATTTTGTTGAGCTACACTGATCAAAGGTGGAATGTTGTCTCCTGGATGGCTATAGTCAGCAGCTAAAAAAGTATCATGAAAATCAAGTTCTCTTACAGCAGTTCCATTTGACCAGGCTGCCCACTCACAATCAAATGTTAATTTATTATTAACTCCAAATAAAGTTGCTCCATTATTTCTAGAGTGTTTAAGCGCCATCTCTCTTGATGCTATAACTGGTTTTCTATTTAAAGATGCTATTGCAACTGATGCATTGTCAATAATTCTATTAATTACCATTTCAATCGAATCTTTACTTAACTTTGCTTTGTCACTTGCTATTTCAGCTATTTTCCATGCAAGTTGATTTTTTTTGGGTAAGTATTTTTTTGATGGATAAACTTTAACACTATGTAATTTCAAAATAACTCCTAATAATCGAAATTGTTTTTAATGATTAAAAAAAAATAATCAATATTAAAGATATTTTTCTACAATTTTCTCAATTCCTACAAAGTCTTTAATTAAGTGATTGTGATAAATTTCATTTATATTTTTTTCTGTGTAACCATCTTCCAACAAAATAACAGGAATTCCAGCTTCTTTCGCTGCGTTTGCATCTGTTTCACTATCACCAATCATTAAAGACTTTTTTATATCTCCATCTAAAATCTCTATAACAGATGTTAAGTGTCTTGGATCTGGTTTACAATAATCAAATGTATTATGTCCAGCAACATATTCAAAAAAATCATAAATACCGATTTTTTTTAAAAGATCTATAGATAGATGCTCTTGTTTATTTGTACAAACTGCCATCAAAATTTCTTTTTTTTTTGCCCAAACTAAAAAATCTTTAACTCCTTCAATTAGCTTACTTTCATTAACAATATTTTTTCCATAAAAATCTACAAATTCTTTAACCATTTCTTTTTTAATCTTTTCATCCTCAATTTTTCCAAATTCCTTTTTAGCTTGTCCCCAAATAGATCTTCCAAGCATGGCACCAGCTCCTTGTCCAACCAAATTTCTTATTTCCTCAGTTGATTTTGTTGGATAACCAAATCTTTTCATTACATGATTGTGAGCCCTCATTAAATCTGGTGCCGTATCGACCAAAGTTCCATCTAAATCAAAAAGAATTGTAAATTTTTTATTCATAATCAAAAGTATTTTTAAGAAATATTTTGTGAATTAAGAAAGGTATATACTTAATATAAAGAATTTCAAAGATGAAACAATTAAAAATAAAAAATTCCCAAAATAACTTAAGAAATAAATTCTTAAAGATGGGTGTCAAAATGATTGGATCAGAAACTATTTTTTTTTCAAAAGATACAAGAATTGGAAAGAATGTAATTATAGAGCCTTATGTTGTTTTTGGTCCAAAAGTAAAAATTGGAAATAATGTAATTATAAAATCATTTTCTCATCTGGAGGATTGTAAAATAGGAAATAAAGTAGATGTCGGTCCATATGCAAGAATTAGACCAGGCTCAGTTTTAAAAGAGGGATCTAAAGTTGGAAATTTTGTTGAAGTAAAAAAAAGTGTATTAGGCAAGAACTCTAAAGCAAGTCATTTAACTTATATTGGAGATAGCTCTATAGGTAAATCAGTTAACATAGGCGCAGGCACAATTACTTGTAACTATGATGGAGTAAAAAAGAACAAAACAAAAATTAAAGATAATGTGTTTATTGGATCAAACACATCTTTAGTTGCCCCCTTAACTTTGGAAGAAAATAGTGTGATTGGTGCTGGCTCAGTTATTACTAAAAACGTTAGAAGAAAAACATTAGCATTAACTAGAAGCTTACAAGCAGAGGTAAAAAATTATAAAAAAAAGAAAAAGTAAATATGTGTGGAATTATAGGAATCAATAGCAACAAACCAGTTTCATCGACGATCATTAATTCATTAAAAAAATTAGAGTATAGAGGTTATGACTCAGCAGGTATTGCAACGCTCTCAAGTGGATTAATTAACGAAGTAAAATCTGAAGGAAGAGTTGATAATCTTGAAAAAAATTCTTTAGTAAAAAGTATGGAGGGGACTATTGGTATTGGTCATGTACGTTGGGCAACACATGGTTTACCAAATAGCATTAACGCTCATCCACATTCTTCTCAAAATGTGTCGGTTGTGCATAATGGAATAATTGAAAACTCTACTTTATTAAAAAAATTTTTAGTAAGTAAAGGACATAAGTTTAAGTCACAAACTGATACTGAAGTTATTGTTCATCTTATTACTGAAAATCTTAAAACTGAAAATATTGTAAACTCAATAATGAAAACTTTAAAATCATTACATGGCAGTTTTGCTTTAGGTATAATATTTAAAGATCAACCAGATTTAATTGTCGGCGCTAGAAGAGGATCACCTCTTGCAGTTGGTTATGGTCCAAATGAAAATTATCTAGGATCTGACTCTTATGCATTGAAATCAATGACCAATAAAATAACTTATTTGAATGATGGAGAGTTTTGTATTGTTAAAAAAGATCATGTAGAATTTTTTAATGAAGATGGAATAAAGATAAATAAAAAAGTTTTAGAATTGTCATCTGATGAAGAAAAATATGATAAAGGCGACTATAAACATTTTATGGCAAAGGAAATTGAAGAACAGCCTATTACTTTAAAAAATGGAATTAAGGAGTATGTTGATCATTCAAATAACAACATTAATATTTTTAATTTTCCATGGAAAGATAAAGAATTTTCATCAATTACCCTAATTGGCTTTGGGACTGCATACCATTCATGTTTGATGGCAAAATATTGGTTTGAAGAACTAACTTCATTAGATGTAAATGTAGATATTGCTTCAGAATTTAGATACAGAAAAAATAGATTTAAAAAAGAAACTTTATATATATTTGTCTCTCAATCTGGAGAAACAGCAGATACTTACGCAGCTTTAGATTTATGTAAAAAAAATGGAATGAAAACCTGTGCTGTTGTTAATGTTATAGAGAGCTCTATTGCAAGAGACTCTGAATTTGTATTACCTATTCACTGTGGGACAGAAATTGGTGTTGCATCAACCAAGGCTTTTTTAGGTCAAATCTTAATCTTATATATTTTAGCATTAAAACTTGGATTATTAAGAGGTGATTTAAATAAAGCCCTGTTTAGTCAAAAACTTAATGATCTTAAAGAATTACCTAAGTTAGTCGAAAAAACTCTGTTAACTGATAACAAGATACAATTAGTTTCTAATACTTTTAATGAAGCAAAAGGATCAATGTTTTTGGGTAGAGGTTTCTCTTTTCCAATAGCTTTAGAAGGTGCTTTAAAGCTAAAGGAATTATCCTACATTCATGCAGAGGGTTATCCCGCTGGAGAAATGAAACACGGACCTTTGGCATTAATAGAGGAAGGTATGCCAGTAGTTGTTTTAGCGCCTAGAGATAATTACTACAAAAAAACAATTTCAAATATGCAGGAAGTTATTGCAAGAGGAGCTAAAGTTCTTTTAGTTACTAATAAAAGTAAAGATGAAATTGTTTCTGAAAACATTTGGGAAACAATAGAAGTTGAGAGTACAAATGATGATTTGTTACCTTTTCTTTTGACAATACCATTACAAAAATTGGCTTATTACTCTGCACTTAAAAAAGGCTTTGATATAGATAAACCTAGAAATTTGGCTAAATCAGTAACCGTTGAATAATAATCAAACTCTGATACAACAATCTTAAGTTGAATATGAAAAATTGGAAAGTAAATAGCTGGAGAAAGTATCCTGTAAAACACATACCTACGTATGAGGATGAGAAAGAATTAAATACTGTTTTAAATAAATTAAAAACATTTCCTCCTCTTGTGTTTGCAGGTGAAACTAGACATTTGAAAGATCAGTTAGCTAAGGTTGTAGATGGTAAAGCTTTTCTTTTACAAGGAGGAGATTGTGCTGAAAGTTTTGCAGAGTTTCATCCTGATAACATAAGAGATACGTTCAAAGTTATACTTCAGATGTCTTTAATTTTGACTTACTCAGCATCTTTGCCTGTTGTAAAATTAGGAAGAATTGCAGGTCAATTTTCAAAACCTAGAAGTGCACCTACTGAAAAACAAGGTGATAAAGAATTACCTAGTTATTTAGGTGACAATATTAATGCAATAGATTTTACAGAAAAAGCAAGAAGACCTGATCCAAAAAGAATGTTTAAGGCTTATTCACAATCAGCTTCAACTTTAAATCTTTTAAGAGCCTTTTCAAAAGGAGGGTTTGCTGATTTAAATAAAGTTCATTTATGGAATTTAGACTACATAAAAAAAAGTCCTCAAGCAAAAAAGTTTAAAGATTTAGAGGATAAGATTGCTGATGCTTTAGCTTTTATGGAAGCTTGTGGAATTACTTCAGATTTTAATAATAGATTATATACTGTAAATTTTTGGACTTCGCATGAAGCTTTACATTTACCTTTCGAAGAATGTATGACCAGAGTTGACTCAACTACAGGAGAATATCATGATACGTCTGCACACTTTGTTTGGATAGGTGATAGAACAAGACAACTAGATGGAGGTCATGTAGAATTTTGTAAAGGAATAGAAAATCCTATTGGAATTAAATGTGGACCGACATCAAAACCAGATGAAATAGCAAAAATTTGTGAGGCTTTAAATCCTCAAAACGAAAAAGGTAAAATAACTTTAATTTCAAGATTTGGTCATCAAAATGTTGAAAAATTTTTACCTAAATTAATTAGAGGAATTAAAAAGGCAGGATTAAATGTAGTTTGGTCTTGCGATCCAATGCACGGAAATACAATTAAATCAACTACTGGTTTTAAAACTAGACCTTTTAACGATGTTGTAAATGAAGTAAAAAATGTTTTCGCAGTTCATCAGGCCGAAGGTTCATATGCTGGTGGATTACATGTTGAAATGACTGGTCAAGATGTGACAGAGTGTACTGGTGGTGCAAGAAAAATATCTGATGCTGACTTATCTAGTAGATATCATACTCATTGTGATCCAAGACTAAATTCTGATCAAGCTTTAGAATTAGCTTTTTTAATTTCAGATGAGTTAAAAAAGAATAGCAGCTATTCTAAAAATGCTATTCAAGCGGCATCTTAAGCCATTGTTTTAAATTACAAGGTGATTAAATATAAGATATGAGTCCTTCAGAAAAAGTAAAATACATATCAAATTGGATCAAATCCTATGTTGATAAAATGCCAACGAAAGCCGAATCTTTAGTGATAGGTATTTCTGGAGGAATTGACTCATCTGTATCTAGTACGTTAAGTGCAATGACTGGTTTAAAAACAATTGTTTTGAGTATGCCTATAAAACAAATAAATCATCAGCATGATTTAAGTTTAAAACATCAGGATTGGTTAGTAAAAAAATTTAATAATGTTCAAGCTCATACAATAAGCTTAGACAAGTTATTTGAGTCATTCTCATCCACATTAAGTAAATTTGATAATGAACACGGATTTGCAAATTCAAGAGCAAGATTAAGAATGACAACACTTTATCAAGTAGCAGCTGCTAATAAAGGTATAGTGGTTGGTACAGGTAATAAAGTTGAAGATTTTGGAGTTGGTTTTTACACAAAATACGGAGATGGTGGTGTTGATATTTCTCCAATAGCTGATTGTAACAAAACAGAAGTTTGGGAAATTGGTAAAGAATTAGGAATTCTTCAAGAGATAATTGATGCACCTCCTACAGATGGTTTATGGGATGATGGAAGAACTGACGAAGGTCAATTAGGTTTTGACTATCAAGCCTTGGAAGATGCAATGATCAATCCAAATTCACCCCACAAAATAGAATACGAAAAAATTAGAAAACAAAATTTGCATAAAATGGAGCCTATTCCTGTATGCAAAATTCCTAGTTAATCAATTAGATTAACAAATCACTAAATAAGGTATATTTCTTAATCAATTAAAATGGATATTTTTTTAACAAATAATTTAACTAATAAAAAAGAACAATTTATTCCAAAAAATAAAAGTAATATTGGAATGTATGTCTGTGGACCAACAGTTTATGATGATCCTCATATTGGTAATGCTAGACCATTAATCATATTTGATATCTTATTTAAGCTTCTCAAAAAAAAATTTGAGTCAGTTACATATGTAAGAAATATAACTGATATAGATGATAAAATTATTAAATCATCACAAGAGCAAAACATTTCAACTAAAGAATTAACAGAAAAAGTTACTAAAAGTTTTTTAGAAGATTGTAAATTTTTAAATTGTGAAAACCCAACACATCAACCTAAAGCCACAGAACATATTGGTCTAATGATTGAAATGATAAATGAGTTAATAAAAAAAGGTTATGCTTATGAAAATGAAAGTCATGTTTACTTTGAGGTAAAAAAATTTTCTGATTATGGAAAATTATCAAATAAGAATTTAGAGGAATTGATTGCTGGTTCGAGAGTTGAAATTAGCGAAAATAAAAAAAACTCAGAGGATTTTGTATTGTGGAAACCTTCAAATGATAATGAACCTTCATGGGACTCACCCTGGGGAAAAGGTAGACCTGGTTGGCATTTGGAATGCTCTGCAATGTCAAAAAAATTTTTAGGTGAGGAGTTTGATATTCATGGAGGTGGAATTGATTTAATTTTTCCACATCATGAAAATGAAATAGCACAATCAAGATGTGCTAATGATACAAAAGCTTTTGCAAATTATTGGGTTCATAATGCCTTTATAACAATGTCCAATGAAAAGATGGCAAAATCTCAGGGGAATATTTTAAAAATAAAAGATTTTAGAAAAAAAATGAGTGGGCAGGTTATTAGGTTAGCACTCATGAGTGCACATTATAAACAGCCCTTAGATTGGAACGAAAAACTAATTAATGATTGTCAAAACACCTTGGATAAATGGTATCGCATTTATTCACCTGAAATTAAGAATGCAGATATTCCAGAGGTGATTTTGAAACCTTTATATGAAGATCTTAACACTCCAGGTTATATAGCAAATTTACATCAACTTTATGACAAAGCTAACAAAGGAAAGGATCTAGATATTTTTATATCCGCATGTAAGTTTATTGGCTTATTTAATGAGGACAGCAAACAATGGGATAGTTTTAAAAAGAATAAAGCCTCTATTAGTG
>LUMQ01000528.1_pt1 | contig 10046 bp, 7 predicted proteins | sample 729621 | NCBI WGS metagenome assembly LUMQ01 (sample SAMN03860259, study PRJNA289734) | marine metagenome | biome: seawater column; feature: ocean; material: water; isolation source: Red Sea water column Station 12 - depth 25m | place: Saudi Arabia: Red Sea | collected 2011-10-15 | depth 25 m | reverse complement strand
TTTGGTATTTTTAGGTATCACATTTAATGCTGTAGATTTGATTTGCTTACTTTTATTCATTGGTGCAATGGGTAAATCAGCACAAATTTTACTTCATACCTGGTTACCAGACGCTATGGAGGGACCAACACCTGTTTCTGCCTTAATTCATGCCGCCACAATGGTAACAGCAGGAGTTTTTCTAGTTGTAAGGTGTTCTCCAATTTATGAATACTCTGATCTAGCTTTAAATATCATTACAATTGTTGGTATGAGTACTGCATTCTTTGCTGCAACAGTAGCACTGGTACAAAATGATATTAAAAAAATAATTGCGTATTCTACTTGTAGCCAATTAGGTTACATGTTTTTTGCCACTGGCGTGGGAGCATATAATGTTGCAATGTTTCATTTATTCACTCACGCGTTTTTTAAAGCACTATTATTTTTAGGATCTGGTTCAGTTATTCATGCTTTTAAAGACGAACAAAATATAAATAATATGGGCGGAGTGTGGAAAAAACTTCCATACACCTATTCACTAATGATTATAGGAACGCTAGCTTTAACGGGGTTTCCATTTTTGTCAGGTTTTTATTCTAAAGATGCAATAATTGAATTTGCTTATTTGAGAGGAAATACAACAGGTTATTATGCTGCTGGTATAGGTATTTTTACAGCATTTCTTACATCAATTTATTCTTGGAGATTAATTTTTAAAACTTTTCATGGTGAGTATAATAATAAAGAGATTAAGATAGATGAGACGCACGAGTCTCCTATCGTGATGTTGATACCTCTAGTTTTATTATCAATTGGTGCAATATTTGCAGGATTTTTATTTAAAGAATTATTTATCGGTTATGAAGGTCTAAATAATTTTTGGCGTGACTCAATATTTTTTCTAAAACCATTAAGTACTGATCACCCACCACTATGGTTTTTATTACTTACTCCAACTTTGGTAATATTATCTATTCCACTAGCATATTATTTATTCCTTAAAAATAGAAATTTACCTGAACGATTAGCTAGTATAAATAAACCGCTTTATCAGTTTTTGTTAAATAAATGGTATTTTGATGAACTTTATGATGTTTTATTTGTTAAACCATCAAAAAAATTAGGTTTATTTTTATGGAAGTTCTTTGATTTGAAAATTATCGATGGGTTTGGTCCAGACGGTATTTCGTCGATGATCAAAAAATTTTCAGTAAAAGCTAATAAATTTCAAAGCGGGTATATATATCAATATGCTTTTGTAATGTTACTTGGTTTTTCTGCTTTATTAACATTCTTAATTGTAAAATAATGAACTTTCCTATTCTTTCCTCTTTGATTTTATTACCATCAATTGGAGCTTTATTCTTATTTTTTACCAAAAGTGATAAAAAAAATAATTTTACTGGAAAATATGTTGCTTTATTTACTTCAGCAGTAAATTTTTTTTTATCAATTTATCTATGGATATTATTTGATCCAACAACTTCTGAGTTTCAATTTGTTGAGGAAAGAATTTGGATTAAAGATTTAATAAATTACAAGGTAGGTGTTGATGGTATTTCAATTTTGTTTATTTTACTCACAACATTTATTACACCCCTTTGTATTGTATCGGTAAATAATTCAATCAAAGAGAGACTAAGTGAATTTTTGATAGCTGTACTTATCATGGAGTCTTTTATGATCGGTGTATTCTGCTCTTTAGACCTTGTTATTTTTTATTTATTTTTTGAGGCAGGTTTAATTCCTATGTTTTTAATTATTGGTATCTGGGGTGGTGCCAGAAGAGTTTATTCAGCATTTAAATTTTTTTTGTATACCTTGCTTGGTTCAGTTTTAATGTTAGTAGCTATAATTACAATTTATTGGCTGAATGGAACTACAGATGTAGTTGAACTTTATAATTCTGGAATTGATATAAAGTATCAAAATCTTTTATGGTTAGCTTTTTTTAGCTCTTTTGCAGTTAAAACTCCTATGTGGCCAGTTCATACATGGTTACCAGATGCTCATGTTGAAGCACCAACAGCAGGATCTGTTTTATTAGCAGCTATATTATTAAAAATGGCAGGTTATGGTTTTATAAGATTTTCTCTTGGATTATTTCCGGCAGCATCAGAAATCTTCACCCCATTGATTTACACACTCAGTGTAATTGCGATTATTTTTACTTCTTTCATAGCTTTAATGCAGGAAGATATGAAAAAGCTAATTGCTTATTCATCAGTTGCCCATATGGGTTATGTTACTTTAGGAATTTTTACTATTCAGCAACAAGGTATTGAGGGAAGTATTATTCAGATGATCAGTCATGGACTAGTTTCTGCAGCACTTTTTTTATGTGTAGGTGTTGTTTATGACAGAATGCATTCAAGACTTATAAATACCTATGGTGGAATCGTGAGTATTATTCCAAAATATTCTATTTTGTTTATGTTATTTACTTTAGCAGCTCTAGGCCTACCTGGAACAAGTGGTTTTGTTGGGGAGTTTTTAATTTTGATGGGCGCATTTAAGGATAATTTTTTAGTAGCTGTGATTGCTAGCTTAGGGGTAATTATTGGTGCTGCATATATGCTTTGGTTATACAAAAGAGTAGTTTTTGGAAAATTAATAAATACAGATTTGAAACAGATGTTTGATTTAAATAGATCTGAGTTATTTATTTTATCTTGTTTAGCTGTACCAACTCTATTTTTTGGATTTTATCCAGATCCTCTAATTAACACAATTGAGGTTTCTATCTCAGATTTAATTGATCAATATAATTTTAAATTAGCAAGTAAAACATAATGGAAAATTTACAATTAGTATTACCCGAAATATTTTTATCTTTGTCGATAATGTTTTTATTAATATTAGGTGTTTTTAAAAAAAATAGCTCAAGACTTGTTCAGAGTCTTTCTTTAGCTGTTTTGATTGTAACCGCTGTTATTACTTTTAATGAAACAATTGGTATTAACGAAACAAAATTATTTAATAATAGTATTATTATTGATTATTTATCTTCTTTAATGAAGATAATCACTTTATTAGCTGCTTTCTTAGTCCTAATCATTTCTTCGAACTATCTTAAAACTTTTCAAATCTTTAAGATTGAGTATCCAATATTAATTTTAAGTTCTGTATTAGGAATGATGGTTATGATTAATTCTAATGACTTAATTGTATTTTATATGGGCCTTGAGCTTCAGTCGTTGGCCTTATATGTTTTAGCTACATTCAATAGAGATGAAATCAAATCTTCTGAAGCGGGACTTAAATATTTTGTTTTAAGTGCTCTATCCTCCGGTTTGTTGCTCTATGGTTGCTCTTTAATATATGGATTTACTGGCTCTACCAATTTTAATGTAATAGCTGATCAATTAAATTCAAATGAGTATGCTTTGACATTTGGTATCGTATTTATTTTAGTGGGACTAGCCTTTAAGATTTCTGCTGTTCCTTTTCATATGTGGGCTCCAGATGTTTATGAAGGTTCACCTACTTCGGTGACATTATTTTTTACAATGGTTCCAAAAATAGCAGCACTGACAGTATTTATAAGATTTTTATATGTACCATTTTTAAATCTGATTGATCAGTGGCAAATGATTTTAATTTTTTTATCAATCGCATCAATGCTATTTGGTGCTATCGCAGCCATAGGACAAACAAATTTGAAAAGGCTTGTTGCTTATAGCTCCATAGGTCATGTTGGTTACGCTCTAGCTGGTGTAGCGGCAGGTACTAATGATGGCATTCAAAGTTCAGTAATTTATATAACTATATATATACTAATGAACTTAGGATTATTTTCATGCTTGTTAATGTTGAAACGAGACAATAACTATTACGAAAAAATAGATGATTTGTCAGGTTTATCTAAAAATCATCCAATGCTAGCGTTATCATTACTAATAATTTTATTTTCACTAGCTGGGATTCCTCCTTTGGCTGGTTTTTTTGCTAAGTTTTATGTTTTTAAAGCAGTCATTGAACAATCAATGTATTTTTTAGCAATCGTTGGTTTATTATCAACAGTCGTTGCAGCTTTTTATTATTTAAGGTTAATTAAAATTATGTATTTTGATGAGCAAAAAGAAAAATATGATACTGATCATGGTTTTTGGTTAAAATTTTCTTTAACAGCATCTACATTGTTAATTCTGATATACTTCATATTTCCGAGCCAATTAATAGAGGTAGTTTCCAGAATTAACATAATTTAATGAAATTCAGAATTTTAAGATTTAAAAAATTAAGAAGTACGAATGATACAGCCATAAGAATGGTTAAAAGTTCCAATTTAAATTATGGAATGATAATTGCTGATAGCCAAAGTAATGGACGTGGGCAGTACGGAAGAAAATGGATTTCATTTAAAGGAAATTTGTTTGTAAGTTTTTTCTATAATTTAGAAAATATGGATTTAAATTTAACTAAAATTACAAAATTAAATTGTATATTAGTAAAAAAACTAATTTCAAAATATTACAAAAAAAGAATTGTATATAAAAAACCAAATGATTTGTTAATTAAAGGAAAAAAAATTTGTGGAATTCTCCAAGAGATAATAAATAAACAAAATCAAAAATTTTTAATACTTGGAATTGGAATTAATTTGATAAAAAACCCTATAATTAGCAACTATCCAACTACTAATTTAAATGATTTAATTAATAAAAAAATTTCAAAAAGAAATATTGAGATACAATTGAAAAAAATTTTTGAAAAAAATTTAGAGATTTATAAACATAAAAAAAATAAATAGTTATATGTATATTTTGGGTGATATTGGAAATTCAGATACAAAGATATTTTTAGTCAACAAAAAAGATAGAATTTTAAAAAGAACAAGTTTAATTTCAAAAAATATCAATAATAAAAATTTGGACAAAAAAATTAAATTTTTGATTAAAGATATTAAAAAAGTAGAGAAAATCCTTTTTTGTAGTGTTGTACCAAAATCTTTTAATTTGATTAAAAAATATTTTCATAAAAAAACTAAAATTAGATGTTATGAAATTAAAAATCTTAATTTGAGTTCATTAATTAAAATCAAAGTTAATTATAAACAGGCTGGTTCAGATCGTTTAGCTAATGCAATTAGTCTACAAAATGGTAAAGATAATTTTATAATTTTAGATTTTGGTACTGCCACCACATTTGATGTAGTTGAAAAAAAATATTATAGAGGTGGCATAATAGCCCCTGGAGTTAAAATATCGCTTGATACTTTGTCTGACAAAGCCTCATTGATACCTCAAATAAATTTAAAGAAGATAAGAAATATAGTTGGCAACAATACAATTTCGGCAGTGCGTTCAGGTTTTTTTTGGGGTTATATAGGACTAATTGACAATATTATTAATTTGATTAAGAAAGAAACTAGAAAATCTTTCAAACTTGTAATTACTGGTGGTTACTCTGATTTGTTTAGAAAATCATTAAAGACTCGTGTAATACAAAATAAAGATATCACAATTAAAGGATTAATTAAAATTGCTAAGTTAATTAAATAAATGAAAAAAGAATTATTATTTTGTCCACTAGGAGGTTCAGGTGAAATTGGAATGAACATGAATCTTTTTGGTTATGGTGAGCCTGGAAATCATAAATGGATAATGGTAGATATTGGAGTAACTTTTGCAGATGATACTATACCAGGTATTGATCTTATATATCCAGATCCTGGATTTATTGTTGAAAGAAAAGATAATTTATTAGGAATAATATTAACACACGCACATGAAGATCATATTGGAGCAATTGCACACTTATGGCCAAAATTAAAATGTAAGATTTTCGCAACTCCGTTTACCGCTGTATTAATTAAGGAAAAATTTAAAGAAAAACACATCGATATAACAAAAGATTTACAGATAGTCGAGCTAAATGGAAATGTGCTATTGGAAGATTTTGAAATCGAGTACATTACTTTAACCCATTCTATTTTAGAACCCAATGGATTAAGAATTAAAACTCCCGCAGGTGTGGTTTTACATACTGGTGACTGGAAAGTTGACCCAAATCCCCTAATAGGTGACGAAATAAATGCGAAAAGATTAAAAGAAATAGGTGATGAAGGTGTATTAGCAATGATTTGTGACTCTACAAATGTTTTTAGTGCTGGCAGATCAGGCTCAGAGTTAGATGTAAGAAAAAATTTATTAAATATAATGGGTCGATTAAAAAAAAGAATTATTGTGACATCGTTTGCTTCTAACGTTGCTAGAATGGAGACAGCCTTTTATTGTGCTGAACAAACTGGAAGACAAATTTCACTAGTTGGAAGATCTATGCATAGAATTTATAAGGCAGCAAGACAATGTGGATATTTACAAAATACCATTGATCCAATTGATCCAAGAGAAGCTAAAAATTTTGCTAGAGAAAAAATAGTTTATTTGTGCACAGGAAGCCAAGGTGAACCAATGGGTGCAATGATGAGGATATCAAATTACACACATCCTGATGTTTTTATTGAAAAAGGTGATGCAGTAATCTTTTCATCAAAGATAATTCCAGGAAATGAGAAAAAACTCTATAAATTACACAACCAGTTAGTCAAAGATGGAATTGAGGTTATCTCAGAAGAAACAGAATTTATACACGTCTCTGGACATCCAAATCGTGAGGATCTTAAAGATATGTATCAATGGGTTAAACCAAAATGTGTAATCCCTGTTCATGGAGAGCACAGACACATGATAGAACACATAAATTTTGCTAAAGAAATGCAAGTACCTCATCCGGTTCAAGTTGAAAATGGTGATATAGTGAAGCTATACCCTGGAGAGGCACCAGAGGTATATGATAAAGCACCCAGCGGAAGATTGTACTTAGATGGAAATGTGAGTGTAGAAGAGGACTCTCAATCAATTAAAGATAGAAAAAATTTAAGTAGCAATGGATATTTGGAAGTCACTATATTAATAACACCTAAAGGAAATATCCATAATAACCCTGTCACAACATTTAGAGGTTTGCCCATTTATGAAAAAGATGAATTTCTTTATGGGTTAGAAGACGAAATTGAAAAAACAACAAGATCCTTTAAACTTGGAAGCAGACAGCAAGAAAGTAATTTAATAGACGCTCTTAAAATTGCTTGTAGAAAATTTACAAAAGAAAAAACAGGAAAAAGACCATATACTAATATTAATTTAGTAAGGATTTAATGAGTCCAACTGGCTTAGCTATAATCTACATTATTATCTGGTGGATTGTTTTTTTTGCAATTTTACCAATAGATGTTGAAAGGAAAAAAATAGTTAAAGTAGATGGTGAAGATCCGGGTTCACCAGAAAATCCTAAAATGTTAAAAAAATTCCTTTATTGTACTGGAATAACAACAATTATATTCATAGCCATTTATTTATTAATGAAATTTGAATATTTAAATTTAAGAAATATAATCATTTAACATGCATATTTCTAAATCTTTTATTCCTATTTTAAAAAATAACCCCTCAGAAGCAAAAATAAAGTCTCACCAGCTAATGTTAAGAGTTGGAATGATAAAACAATCTTCAGCAGGCATATACTCTTGGTTGCCCCTTGGTTTTAAAGTAATGAAAAAAATTGAAAGAATTGTCAGAGAAGAGCAAAACAAAATAGGTGCACAAGAAATACTAATGCCCACAATACAATCCAGCGAGATTTGGAAAGAGAGTGGACGTTATGAGGATTATGGTGAAGAAATGTTACGAATAAAAGATCGTCAAGATCGAGAAATGCTTTACGGACCAACAAACGAGGAATTAGTAACTGATATTTTTAGATCTTCTCTAAAATCATATAAATCATTACCTCAACTTCTTTATCATATTCAATGGAAATTTAGAGATGAAATCAGACCAAGATTTGGAATTATGCGATGTCGGGAATTCTACATGAAGGATGCATATTCTTTTGATGTTACAGATGAAGATGCATTGTTTTCTTATAATAAATTTTTCTTATCTTATTTAAAAACTTTTAAAAGATTAGATCTTACAGCAATTCCAATGGCAGCCGATACAGGACCAATTGGTGGAAATCTTTCTCATGAATTTATTATCCTAGCAGAAACTGGAGAGAGTAAAATTTATGCAGATAAAAGAATATTTGACTTGAATTTTGAAGGAACAAAACTTGATGTTAAATCCCTACTTGAATTGAGAAATCAATATGAAAAATTTTACTCAGTTACTGATGATAAATTTAAAGAAGATGAGTTTAATGAAAAAGTTTCAGAGAAAAATAGATTGAAAACGAAAGGTATAGAGGTTGGTCATATTTTTTATTTTGGAGACAAATATTCCAAACCAATGGAAGCAGCAGTCGATTTACCTGGGGGTAAAAAAGACTATGTAAAAATGGGTTCTTATGGAATAGGAGTTTCAAGATTAGTAGGAGCAATTATAGAGGCAAAATATGATGAAAAAAATGAAATCATGAAATGGCCAATTTCTGTTGCACCATATGATATTGCAATAATTCCTATGATTAATAAAAATGATACATCTGCACTCGATAAAGCAAACAAAATAAGTCTTGAGTTAAATCAAAATAATATCGATGCGATTATTGATGATACTGATGAGAACTTATCCTCAAAAATAAAAAAAATGAATTTAATTGGAGCTCCATATCAAATAATTATTGGAAAACAAACTGAAGGTGATTTATTTGAATTTAAAGAAATAAATAAAGAAACTCAAAAAATTAATTTAAAAGAAATTATTAAGATTATTAATAAACAAAAAGCTCACAATTGATTTCAACTTTAGAAAAAGAAATTACATTTAGATTTTTAAAAGCTAGAAAAAAAGATGGCTTTTTAAATGTTATATCTATCTTTTCATTTATTGGAATAAGCCTAGGTGTTGCAGTCCTAATTATTGTTATGTCAGTAATGAATGGATTTAGATCAGAATTAATAAATAAGATAGTTGGTTTTAATGCTCATATAACTGTTGATACTTATGAAAATCAAATTCAAATTGATAAATTAAAGAATACTAATCTCAATCTTATCGCGAGTGAAATGATATTAAGCAACTCAGGAGAAGCAATAATTATTAAAAAAGACACCTCTAAAGGTATTATTTTGAGAGGTTATTCAAGAAAAGATTTTCCTAAACTAAAGATAATAAAAGATAAAACATTTGTTGGGAATAAAAGTAACTTAACAGGTAACTACATTTCTTTAGGGAAAGAGTTAAGTTTCACATTGAATCTTAAGCTCGGTGATGATGTATCAATAATGTCATCATCAGGTGTAGATACAATTATTGGCAGTATTCCAAAGAAAAAATCTTTTACTATTGTTTCATTGTTTGAAAGTGGCTTAGCAGATTTCGATAATAATGTAGCATTTATCAATATTGATACTTTAGATGAATTTATGAATCTTTCAAAAAAAGACAGAAAGTTAGAGGTTTATTTAAAGGATCCACAAAATATTGCTGCTTTTAATATTATTTCAGGCTTGACGATATTGGTAAAAAATAAAACTAGAGATATTGCTATTTTAAAATCTATTGGTGTATTGAATAAATCTATTATAAAGATATTTTTTTTAGTTGGGGTAACTATAGGTACATCTGCTACATTGTTTGGAATAATATTAGGAGTTACATTTTCTATGTATGTTGAAAATGTTAGAAAGTTTTTAAGTGATGTTTTTAACATAAGTTTATTTCCTGAAGAAATATATTTCCTAAGCACAATGCCGTCTGAAATAAATCCATCATCTATTTTTATTATTTCGTTATGTTCAATTTTTGTAACGATTATTGTATCCATATTTCCAGCTATGAGGGCGGCCAAACTAGATCCAATAAAAGCATTAAAATATGAATAATTTAATTCAGCTATCAAACATTAACAAAAGTTTTTTAAGTTTAAAAAGGATAAATGTTTTAAAAAAAATCTCATACAAATTTAAGTCTGGAAAAATTTATTCTCTAATGGGACCCTCAGGCTCAGGTAAATCAACTTTATTAAATTTATTGTCCTTAATAGATCGACCTAGTTCAGGATCTATAATTATTGATAATAAAAAGATTGATCCAAACAATTCTCAAAAAAATGAT
>LUMQ01000541.1_pt1 | contig 10047 bp, 4 predicted proteins | sample 729621 | NCBI WGS metagenome assembly LUMQ01 (sample SAMN03860259, study PRJNA289734) | marine metagenome | biome: seawater column; feature: ocean; material: water; isolation source: Red Sea water column Station 12 - depth 25m | place: Saudi Arabia: Red Sea | collected 2011-10-15 | depth 25 m | reverse complement strand
CATTTTTGTTTTATTGTATCAATTCAATGATGATTCGATACATTATTACATAATGACATCGTGGACATTACTTTCGCGGGCTCCTGCTTTAGAAATAAACACAAATTTACAATTGCCTTGCATTTTCTTAATCGTTTTATGACCAGTGTAACCCATCGAAGATTTTAACCCGCCAACAAGTTGATACGCTACATCTTCTATTTTACCTTTATATGGAACCATCCCTTCAACACCTTCTGCCACTAATTTTTTGGCATTCTTTGTTTCTTCTTGGGAGTATCGATCAAAAGAACCTTTTTGCATTGCTCCTACTGAACCCATACCTCTATAGGATTTAAATTTTTTACCTTTAATCGTTAATAATTTTCCTGGTGATTCTTCAGTGCCAGCAAATAAAGACCCTATCATGCAAGCACTTGCACCGCCTGCTATAGCTTTTGCAATATCACCTGATGTTTTTATTCCTCCATCTGCAATCACAGGAATTTTAAATTTTTTGGCAACTTGAAATGTTTCCATTACAGCGGAGAGTTGAGGAATACCAACACCAGTTACAACCCTTGTTGTACAAATTGATCCTGGCCCAATACCTACTTTAACAACATCAATAAAGACTATATCAACACCAAATTTTAATAATTCTAATAGTCGTAAGTACGCATTATTTTCAACACCAATTGCAGCGCCCACCGCAATCTGTCCATTAGAATTAATTACAGCATTTTGAAATTTTTTAGCGTTAACTTTAAAGCTATGAACTTTTTTGACTTCACTTGCTTGTTTATCAATTGGCATATTACGGTGAATAACACCTAGACCACCATGTAGTGCGAGATTGATCGCCATTTTGTTCTCTGTCACAGTATCCATAGCAGCAGAGAGTATGGGAATATGTAATTTGACTTTTCCAATGGTAATCGATGTATCTACATCTTTTGGTTTGATCTCTGAATACGCTGGTGAGAGCAGAACATCATCAAAAGTAACGGAATAATTGGTATTTATTTGGTAGGCCATTTCCAACAATATTTATTTTGTTTCGATTTGTAAAATAAATAGTTCAAATAATACTTTTTGAACCCCTACGTCTTAAATTTTATATTCGAAGTTCTGCGTTGTAGGGTTAATCTTAATTAATCTTGCACCATTTCGAATATGATAGTGTGTAGCAACTGGAGTTAAAGGCGAAATAGTAATTATACTTTCAAATTGCTCTTTTGATTTAATATATTTTTGCAATTCTTTCATAATTTTTTTCCCTGCTCCTTTTTTAAAAGACCATAAAGTATAGGCAATAGGTATAGTTGCTTGATCTTCTTCAACACTCATTAAATCCATTTCTTTAATGGTTGCAGGTATTTCATTTGTAAAGGCAAAGCAGGCAATACCTTCAATATCATCTTTATATTTGAGGCCAAATATTTTTCTTCCTTTTGATGTACGAAAATCATTATCCAGTTCTGGTCGCACCGGATCATCAGATGGATTAACACCATCTAGTTCAACAAGTTCTGTTTTTTTGATCCAACTAAAGAAATCAAACTCGTATTTGTATCTGCCAATTTTCATTTAAAGTATGTAAAGCTTTATAAGATTTGATCAATAAAGATAGTGAATAATTTGTTACTTTAGTGATTGGATAAATAGTTTATTATCAAATTTTACTAATATAAAATCTAAATATTTATAATGCCCTCTAAATCATCTATCAAAAATATCATTAAACTTTCTATTCCAATATTTTTTGCAAACTTAGCTATTCCTTTAGTTGCCATTGTTGACACAGGGCTCATGGGCAATCTTGATAATGCTAGTTACTTGGTTGCTACCAGTATTGCAGCAAGTGTTTTTTCGATGATTTTCTGGAGTTTTGGCTTTCTGCGCATGGGTACGGTCGGCATGGTTGCTCAAGCTCATGGATCAAAAGATTATCAGGAAATTATAAATATATTTTTACGAAATATTTTTTTTGTCATTGTTATTTCCTTACTACTTATTATTTTTCAGAGATATATATTTCAAATATCATTATCCATATTTGAACTATCATTAGAAACAAAAAAATATTTTAAAGATTATTTTAATCTTCGTATTTATTCTTCTTTTGGCGAACTTACTATTTTTGTTATTACAGGATTGTTTATTGGTTTACAGAAAACAAAAACATCAAGTATCATTGTTGGTTTCTTTTCTATTACAAATATTCTCTTTAGCTTATTTTTTGTTTTATACTTTAATTTGAATGTTCAAGGTGTTGCTCTTGGAACCTTAGTCTCTTCTTCTTTGACAACAATTATTTTTTTATTTTATACTTTTTTTGATTTAAATAAATTTGTCCAGTTAGAATTTAATATTCAGAAGATTTTTAATTTAACTAAAATTAAAAATATTTTTAATATTAATTTTAATATATTTATCCGGTCTATCCTTCTTACATTTGCTTTCTTATATTTTACCTACCTTGGTAATTCTATTAGTGAGGAAACGGTTGCCGCAAATACAATATTGCTTAATCTAACAATGCTATCTGCGTTTATTCTTGATGCCTATGCATTTTCAACAGAGGGTATTGTTGGATATTCTATTGGCTCTAAAAATTTACGTTTATTAAAAGACGTTGTTAAAAATTCTTTTATTTTAAGTGCTTCTACAGCTTTATTAATATGTGTTATTTTTTTCTTTGGTAATCATTTCTTTATTATTGCCATGACAGATATACCTGAGATTAGAGACATCTGTTTTTCCTATGCATATTGGATTGTTATTATACCTTTTATTTCTTCTTTCTGTTTTCAATTTGATGGAATTTTTGTAGGTGCATCCCAAACAACAGAACTGCGAAATGCAATGATAGTATCTGTTGGTATTTATATTATCTGCTCCTTCTTTTTGATTGCAAGTTTTGGTAACAATGGTTTGTGGTTATCGCTTTCCATTTTCTTTATTACCAGAGCCTTGACCCTATTTTATTTTATGGGTAGAATTTATCGTCGCATTTTGTAATATCATTAAATTTTTTCTAGAAATTTATATTTTTTTTCTTATAAAAAATAAAAAATAAGGTTGGCCCAAACCCTTATAAAAAAAAGGCCTCATAAATATTAACATAAGTATTAAGTATGAGAATCTTTGTTATAACTTTTCTTGTCTTATTTTATTCATGTCTTGCATGGGCAGAGCTTCCAAATGGGAATGTAACAATTGCAGGTGATATTTCAATTAGCTCTGATACTCAAACAATGACGATTAACCAACAATCAGATCAAGCCATCATAGAATGGAATAGTTTTAATATCGGAGAAAATAATACTGTTACCTTTCAACAACCATCAAGTAGTGCTAGCGCACTTAATAGAGTTATCTCCGGCAATCCTACAACACTGGCAGGCGCCTTAAATGCCAATGGAAAAGTATTTGTAGTGAATGAAAACGGTGTCTACTTTACACCAACATCTACAATTAATGCGCATTCTTTTGCTGCATCTACGCTTTCTCTTTCTAATGATAACTTTCTTAATAATATTTTTTCTTTTAGCTCTTCAAATCAATCCTTATTGAAATCTGTTATCAATAAAGGATCGATAACAACTTTGGATGGAGGCTTTACTGCTCTATTAGGCGGTGCGATCAATAATGAAGGGACTATTAATGCCAACCTTGGGAAACTTGGTCTTGGTGCGGGAAAAGAAATCACCTTAGACTTAAGCGGAGACAAGTTTTTACAAGTAGCAGTTCCCCTTGATACTGCATCAACAGTTGTTGATAATGAAGGCAATACACTTGACTCCTTAATCAGTCATAGTGGTACTACCAATGCTAATACCATAGAACTGGATGTTGGTTCTGTAAAAAATATTTTATCCCAAGCGGTAAATATTCCAGGGAGTATGGTTGCAAGTTCTGCTGAACAAAAAAATGGAAAAATTATTTTATCTGGTGGTGGTACCACAGCTATTAATGGATCTCTTCAAGCAAAATCACAAGGTGAAATTACTATTACGAGTGATCATTTAAGTTTGAATGGGACACTTGATGTCTCGGATGATTTACCGGGAAGCATGATGATTACAAGTAATGGCGCGCTGTCTGTCGATGGTAAGCTCTTAGCAAATTCATCTTCACAAAAGGGAGGCTCTATTAAAATGAATGCATCCTCATTTCAGCAAATAGATGGAAGTGTAATTTCTGCGAATGGAATTGAAGGGGGAAGTATTTATCTATCAGCTGATAATATAATGTCATCCGGTACCTTCTCTGCCTCAGGTAGTACTACTGCGGGAGGCCAAATAGATATTGAAGGTAAGAATACCATTCGTTTATTATCAGCAGATATTTTAGCATCAGGTCATGAGCGAGGCGGGCTTGTGCGAATAGGGGGTGCTTTTCAAGGCGGTTACGACCTTACACGAACAGAGGAACAAGAACAAACATTTCTTACAAGGTGGGGATCCATTCGAGATCTAGAAAATACCAAAATAGTTTTTGTTAATGATGGATCATTAATTGATGTATCGGCTACTACAGAAGGAGGAACCGCTGTTATTTGGAGTGATCTAGAAACAACCATGCTTGGTTCTATTAATGCAAATGCGCTTCAGGGTGGATCCGTGGAGATTTCATCAAAAGATACACTGCGCTATCTTGGTTTACAAAATATTACAATTGGAAACGGGGGACATCTTTTATTAGATCCAAAAAATATCACGATTGGAGATACTGCAGGTTCACAAAATTGGTCTTTAGTAGGCGTGATTGGTGATAATTATACTGGAGCAAATGATTTAGATTTTTTTGGAGAAAACGTAAGTGCTCAACATAGCGACGTTTATTTTGGCGAACGCGCTGTAATTAGTGGAGATGGAACAAAATTGGCTGTAATAGGAAAACTACAAAGCACTTATAAGGCCGTTTATTTATTTACATTTGATGACACTAACTTTAGCAATGCCACTTACGTTGGCAAAATTTCTGATAGTTTAGCTTCAAACACTAAAAGCCTTACCGTCGATGCGGGAACGGGGGGATTTACTCCTATCCAACTCGACTTAGATTCCGACGGTGACCGTTTAGTGGTTAATACTAATGGTAATAGCGGGCAAAGAATTCGTAGTCTATATCCATCATCTCGTGGTCAATATATGGGTAACCAAGATGTTTTATACACAATAAAATTTAGTGATACAAATTTCTCTAATCCTGAAGTTGTAGGAATAATGACTACGGAAAGATCCACCAAGCAAAAAACAGATGGTTATGGTGACTTAATTGCTTCTAATCAAAATGACTTACATTTGGATATGGGTTCTTATAATGGATTTAGCGGTTATTTAAACAAAGGGTCACTGTCTCTTAATGGAGATGGATCACGTCTTGTTATAGGTGTGCCAGGGGATAACAACACTGATCCTGTAATATACTTAATCTCTTTTAGTGATGCTAACTTTTCTTCTCCATCAGTAACAGGAAAAATTGGAGTTGATCATACTGGGGCAAAAGATTTAGATATATCAAGTGATGCTACTATTACACAAAATAGGTTGCTGAATTCAACAAATTACCAATTTGGTCAAAGTATGGCTTTAAGCAGTGATGCCAAGCAATTAGTTGGACTTGATAATAAAAGAAAGGCAATACATTTATTTAGCTTTAGCGATGGGGACTTTTCTTCACCAACCTATGAGGGATCTATCACAGAACAAGGGGACACGACTTTTACATACGGTAAAAGTGCAGACATATTGACGACTGGTACCGTAGATGGGTTTAGTTTGATAGATTTAAGTGGAAATGGGACGCGGCTAGTTGTTAGCCCAGATGGCGCTGCCAATTCATCAAATTACGGGCAAAATAATTTAACTGATTTAACTATCAATTTTGTTGGCTTCTCGGATAATAATTTCAATAACGCTGAGCTTAAACAAGTTATTGATGCACATGATTTTAAACCTGTCTCTGATCAGCGTGTGACAAATCTTTTTCATGAACAATGGAGAAAAGGATCATACCCTTCCGGAAGTGTATCGATGGATGACACAGGTAAACTTGTCGTCTTTGGTGTAGAGGGTGATGAAGGTGCAGGGGTGAATTCCTATGGGAGTTACGATGAAGGAGCAGTTTATATGATTAAAGAAAATGTACTCTCAGGCGCCTACTCATATACAGATTCCTCGGGTGATGATGTTGTTATTAATGCAACAGAATTAAAAGCTCTTCTTGATGCAAATGTGAATGTGACGTTACAAGCGAATACTGATATTACTGTTGATGCAGCCATTACAACGACTGGTACAGGAACATTAAGTCTGCATGCTGGACGTGATGTCGATATTAATAAGTCAATTAATACATCAGGCAACCTTGCAATTATTGCAAGTGACACCACTGCTAACAATGTCGTAAGTGCGCAGCGTGATAGTGGGACCGGTGATATTTTAGCGGCCTATGAAAGTGATGGGACGACGGCGATTAGTTTAACGGCGAGCGATCTTGATATAACATTAAATAATGGAAGCGGTGTTACAAATGCAAGTATGGGGAATATTGAGCTTGCTACCATTACCGCTACTACAGGAACACTACAATCAGCAAACTTTAGTGCATCAGGAGCTGGCGTTAGTGATAAAACCTATGATGGTAATACCTCGGCGACTGTTTCCACTACTGGTTCTGTTTCAGGATTAACCTTAGTTGGTAGTGATCTATCAGTGGTGAATACAGCAAGTTTTACATCGTCAACCGCTGGATCTGCAAAAGATGCAACAGTGGATTATGATATTAGTGGCTATTTAAGTAGTGCTATGGATGTAACAGATACAAGCAGCACTGCTATTACCGAGAGTGTCACAGCTGCAATCACTGAAGCTAGTTCTAGTGGTTCATCAAGTAGCAATTCAAATAATTCTTCAGAAGAAAATAATATTGCTGCAGTGACTAGTAGGGATCAAAGAGATATTGTGGAAAACATGATTGGAGACATTAACAAAATTGTTCCTTTCGTATCTGTAGACGCTATAGTTGGCTCCACTATGTCCCTTCAATTAGCAAGAGAAGCCAACATACAATCTGCTCCAAACACTGAAGGTTTAGGTATTCAAAGTCTATAAGCATTTATGAAAAATGCTTTTATTTTTCTTCTCACTTTTCTCTTTCTAGAAACACAATTCGTTTACGCTGCCTCTCTTCCCAGTGGGGAAAATGTTGTCTCCGGTGATATTTCTATCAGTTCATCACAAAACTCCATGACGATTACCCAGTCTTCTGAACAATCAATTATTGAATGGACGAGTTTTGATATTGGCGCGCAAAATAGTGTAACCTTCAATCAACCTTCTATTAATGCAAGTGCTCTAAATAGAGTTGTTTCAGGAAATCCAACAACGCTTGCTGGTGCATTAAATGCCAATGGTAAAGTTTTTGTGGTGAATGAAAACGGTGTCTACTTTACACCCACGTCGACTATCAATGCGCATTCTTTTGCTGCCTCCACGCTAGCTCTCTCCAATGATAATTTTCTCAATAATAAATTTTTATTTAAAGCAGATAATGTAAATAATATTTTTTCTTCTATTATTCATAAAGGTTCTATTACTACTTTGGATGGAGGTTTTACTGCTCTTTTAGGTGGTGCCGTTGATAGTGAAGGTACGATTAATGCTAATCTTGGTAAAATTGGAATAGGGGCTGGAAAAGAAATAACATTAGACTTGAGCGGTGATAAATTCTTACAAGTAAGCATCCCATTTAGTGAAGCGATAACGTTACTCGATCAAAATGCAGAAGAATTAAATACCATTATCAATCATGCAGGAACATCAACGGCAAATAGAATAGACATTGATGTTGGTGCTGCGAAAAATGTTGTTCAGCGCGCTGTCAATATTCCAGGTAATCTTGTTGCAACTACGGCTTCACAACAAAATGGTGTCATTACTCTTGGAAGTGGAAGTGATATTGTTGTTGCAGGAAACTTAACAGCAAAAGAGGGTGGTAACATTGATGTTGAAGGAGACTTTTTATCTTTCGGAGGAGAAGTTGATGTATCTGGAACAAATGCAGGTGCAATAAATTTAAATAGCACTGGAGAAATTTCTTTGGGAGGAATTTTAAATGCTTCTTCTACTAGCAATAATGGTGGTGATATAAATATTAAATCTCAGTATAAAATTGTTCAAAGTTATGGCAGTGAAATTAATTCATCAGGAAATACCAATGGTGGTGATATTATTTTATCTGCACCAAATATTATGTCTTCGGGCTCAATTTCCGCAAAGGGAAATCAACAAGGTGGATATATTGACATAGAATCAGAAGGCTTCATTCGTTTATTATCTTCTAAGATTGATGTTGCAGGAAATACCCAAGGTGGTTTAGTTCGCATTGGCGGAGAGTTTCAAGGCAATAATGATTTAACAAGAACGGATGAACAACAAGATGTTTTTGTTGATAGATGGGGAGAAAGACGATCGCTTACAAATGCAAAAACAGTTTTAGTCTCGGACGGTTCTAGTATCGATATATCATCCTCTAATGGAAAAGCCGGTACCGCTATTATTTGGAGTGATCAAGAAACCACCATGCTTGGTAATATTGATGCAACAGGAACAACAGGTGGTGCAGTTGAGATTTCTTCGAAAGATACCTTACGTCATGTAGGATTATCAAATGTTAATATATCAGAAGGGGGTCATTTATTACTTGATCCAAAAAATATTACTGTTGGAACCGGTATAACATCTCAAAATTGGATCTATCGTGGTTTGATTGGACACGATTATGCAGTTACTTCGACAAATGATGTTGGTGAAGGAAACTTACAACAAAATGATCAGTTTGGATCCGATGTTACGATTAGTGATGATGCTACTTTAATGGCAGTTGGCGCAAGGCACGGGGATGGATCAACATATGCACAGGATTCTGGAGAGGTATATTTATACAAATTTGATGATGGTGATTTTACGAATGCCACTCTCATGGGTCGTATAGGAAAGGGATATACAGGAGGTAAAAACGTAAACATCAATTCTCTTTCTAAAGCAGATAAATTTGGACGATCTTTATCTTTTGATAGCACTGGAAAAAGATTAGCAGTTGGGGCTACGGGTGATGATGGTAAAAATAATGGAACTATATCTGCAGGTGCTGTTTATTTAATTACCTTTGATGATACATCTTACACAAATGGTCAAGTTGTAGGCACAATAGGTGCGGGTTATAGGGGATCTAAAGATGTTAATTTATTTAAGCAGAGTGCAAATAATGGTCCTGTAATTGAGGCATATGATTTATTTGGAATGGGTGTAGCTTTGGATGGTGATGCCGATGTTTTGGCAGTCGGGGTTTATTACGATCAAGGTTATGATGAGAGAGGAAATAACCCAGCAAATTCATTAAGGAAATCTGGTTCGGTCTTTATGATTTCTTTTGACGACACAGAATTTTCTGGAGGTCAGGTCGTGTCTCGAATAGGTAATGGTTATAGGTATGATACATCTGGTTGTTATAGAACTAGTAAATGTGCATCATTTGAAAATGATTTTAATACACGTGATGTTAGTGATCTTAAACAAACTGTAAATGATTTAGATGATCATTTTGGTAAGTCTGTAACTTTAAATCATGACGGATCTTTGCTTGCAGTTGGAAAGACACATGATGATGGTAAAGATAATTCAACAAAAAATGCTGGAGCAGTTCACTTATTTAAATTTATGAGTGGCGGCAGTATTGTTTCTGCTGCAACAGGAAAAGCAAGTTACGTTGGCACAATTGGAAACGGTTATGATTATTTAGATACTAGTGATTCAAGCGTACATTCAGTAACACTTACAGCAAACGATAAATTTGGAAACTCGGTAGCATTTGATAGGGATGCTAACCGTTTAGCTGTTGGTTTTAATGACGCTTCCCCGCCGTCTAGTAAAGCAAGACCTGGAGCTGTTAATTTATATACATTATCTGCTGACCTTGCATCTGCAACTTTAGTCGGATCTATTGGAAATGGTTATAGCACGAAATCAAAAGATGTAGATTTAAGTAGTTCTCTTG
>LUMQ01001901.1_pt1 | contig 10065 bp, 18 predicted proteins | sample 729621 | NCBI WGS metagenome assembly LUMQ01 (sample SAMN03860259, study PRJNA289734) | marine metagenome | biome: seawater column; feature: ocean; material: water; isolation source: Red Sea water column Station 12 - depth 25m | place: Saudi Arabia: Red Sea | collected 2011-10-15 | depth 25 m | reverse complement strand
ATCCATGAATTCGTACATCCGGTCCCGGCGCAGGGTCACCTTGCAGCCGATCGGCATGCCGGCGCGCAGCTTGAACGCCGCGTTGGCACGCTTGGCACGGGTGACAACAGGCTTCTGGCCGGTGATGGCGGCAAGGTCACGGGTCGCATGCTCGATCTTCTTCGAGTCGCGAACCGCCTCGCCGACGCCCATGTTGATGATGATCTTTTCGATCTTCGGCACCTCAAGAATGTTCTTGTAGCCGAATTTCTCCATGAGAGCCGGGCGAACAGCCGCATGGTAATGTTCTTCCAAACGCGTTTTCATCTCAGCTTTGTCTCCTTGAGCCCTGATTAGTCGAGGGCCTTGCCGGACCGACGGGCGATCCGAACCTTTTTGCCGTCCTTGACCTCGTAGCCGACGCGCGTGGCGCTACCGCTGTCCGGGTCGATGTGGGCAACATTCGAAATATGAAGCGGGGCTTCCTTGTTGATGATGCCGCCGGGGCTTGCCTGGGTCGGGCGGGTATGCCGCTTGACCATGTTGCAGCCCTGAACGAGAACACGGTTCTCTTCACGAAGCACCTGGATCACCTCGCCACGGCGGCCCTTGTCGCGGCCGGTAGTGACGACAACCTGATCGCCCTTCTTGATCTTGAATTTCTGCGCCATTACAGCACCTCCGGTGCCAGCGAAACGATTTTCATGAATTTCCGGCTGCGAAGCTCGCGCGTCACCGGTCCGAAAATACGCGTGCCGATCGGCTCGTCCTGCTTGTTCAGCAGCACAGCGGCATTCCGGTCGAAGCGGATGGCGCTGCCGACGTCACCCTTCTTCACCTTGCCACGTGGAATGGCTTCCTTGACCGAGACGACGATGACATCGCCGACACCCGCAACCTTGCGGCCGGAGCCGCCGAGAACCTTGATGCACTGCACACGGCGCGCACCGGAATTATCGGCAACCTCGAGGTTTGACTGCATCTGGATCATATCGGCACCCCTCAGTTGGCGGCTGCGTCGTCGTAGATGACTTCGTAGCTCTTTGATTTCGACAAGGGCGCGCATTCGCGGATGCGTACCGTATCACCCTGCTTGCAGCGGTTCTCGGCATCATGCGCCGCGAACTTCTTCGACTTGGTGATGAACTTCTTATAAACCGGGTGCATGATCCTGCGCTCGACGAGGACGGTAACCGTCTTGTCGTTCTTGTCGCTGACCACCGTGCCCTGCATGACTCGCTTCGGCATAACTCGACTTCCTTACTGCGCCGCTGCAGCCGTCTTGGACTTTTCGCCAAGAACGGTCTTGATGCGGGCGATCTCGCGGCGAACGATACGTGCGCGCGCCGGGTTTTCATTCTGGCCGCCAGCCGTCTGGAAGCGCAGGTTGAACTGCTCCTTCTTCAGGTCGACAAGCTGGTCTTTCAGCTCGTCTGCGGTCTTTGCACGAAGCTCTTCGGCCTTAACGGTTGCCATCAGCCTCTCCCTTAGTCAGCGTCGCCGAGACGGCGAACGATGCGGGTGTCGAGGGGCAGCTTGGCCGAGGCGAGCGTCAGAGCTTCCTTGGCAAGATCCCACGGAACACCGTCAATCTCGAACATGATCCGGCCAGGCTTGACCCGGGCCACCCAGAACTCGGGCGAGCCTTTACCTTTACCCATCCGGACTTCAGCCGGCTTCGACGAGACAGGCACGTCCGGGAACACACGGATCCAGACACGGCCGGCACGACGAAGGTGACGCGTGATCGCACGACGCGCGGCCTCGATCTGGCGCGCGGTCACACGCTCGGGCGTTACGGCCTTCAGGCCATAGGCTCCGAAATTCAGCTGTGTTCCGCCCTTGGCATTGCCGTGGATCCGGCCCTTGTGAGCCTTACGGAACTTGGTTCTCTTCGGCGAGAGCATCTACCCAACTCCTCTCGATTAACCGTTTGACCGCGGCGCCGGGCCGGACTGCTGCTCGGCAAGACGCTTGTCCTGGGCCATCGGGTCGTGGGCCATCACTTCACCCTTGAAGACCCAAACCTTGATCCCGCAGACACCGTAGGTGGTGAAGGCGGAGCCTTCGCCGTAATCAACCTCGGCACGCAGGGTGTGAAGCGGCACACGGCCTTCGCGGTACCATTCGGTACGGGCGATCTCGGCACCGCCAAGACGGCCGGCGCAGTTGATCCGGACGCCCTGTGCGCCGAGGCGCATGGCCGACTGGACGGCGCGCTTCATGGCGCGGCGGAAGCCGACGCGGCGCTCCAGCTGCTGCGCGATGTTCTCGGCGATCAGCTTGGCGTCGATCTCGGGCTTGCGGACCTCGACGATGTTCAGGCTGACCTCGCTGCCCACCTTCTTCGACAGGTCGGCGCGCAGGCGCTCGATGTCCTGGCCCTTCTTGCCGATGATCAGGCCCGGACGGCCAGCATGGATGGTGACGCGGGCGCGGCCTGCCGGACGCTCGATGACGACGCGGCTGATGGCGGCCTGCTTGAGACGGTCCATCAGATAGCTGCGAAGCTCAATGTCCTGATGCAGCAGCTCGCCGTAGTTGCGGCCTGCATACCAGCGCGAGTCCCAGGTCCGGTTGATTCCAACACGCAGACCGATCGGTTTGATTTTCTGACCCATCTACTGGTCTCCTCTTTCACCAACGACGATCGTCAGGTGCGAAAACGGCTTCAGGATGCGGGCGCCGCGGCCACGTGCGCGGGCCTTGAAACGCTTCATGACCAGCGCCTTGCCGACATAGGCTTCCTTGACGAACAGGCGGTCGACATCCAGCGAATGGTTGTTCTCGGCGTTGGCGATGGCCGATTGCAGCGCCTTCTTCACGTCACCGGCGATGCGGCGGCGCGAGAAAGTCAGCGTGGCGAGCGCCTTGTTGGCGTCCATGCCCCGGATCATCGCAGCGACCAGATTCAGCTTCTGCGGGCTGATGCGCAGGTTGCGCAGCACCGACTTGGCTTCACTGTCTGCCAGAACTCTTGGTTTAGCTTGCTTACCCATGCCTGCCTCTACCGCTTTGATTTCTTGTCGGCCGCGTGACCGTAATAGGTACGGGTCGGCGCGAACTCGCCGAGCTTGTGCCCGACCATGTCCTCGCTGATGGAGACCGGAATGAACTTGTTGCCGTTGTGAACGCCGAAGGTCAGTCCGACGAATTGCGGCAGGATGGTCGAACGACGCGACCAGGTCTTGATCACTTCGCTGCGGCCGGATTCACGGACCTTGTCGGCCTTCTTCAGAAGATAGCCGTCGACAAAAGGACCTTTCCAAACAGAACGTGCCATGTCTTGTCGCCCCTTATGGCTTGCGGCGCCGCATAATCAGGCGGTCCGTCTTCTTGTTCGAACGAGTGCGCTTGCCCTTGGTAGGCTTGCCCCACGGGGTCACCGGATGACGGCCACCCGAGGTACGGCCCTCACCACCACCATGCGGGTGGTCGATCGGGTTCATGACCACACCGCGGACATGCGGGCGCTTGCCCTTCCAGCGGTTGCGGCCGGCCTTGCCGATCTTGGTGTTCTGCTGGTCCGGGTTGGACACGGCACCGATGGATGCCATGCACTCGCCGCGGACGAGGCGAACCTCACCAGAGGTCAGGCGCAGGATTGCATAACCGCGGTCACGGCCGACAAGCTGCACATAGGTGCCTGCCGAACGGGCCAGCTGACCACCCTTGCCGGGCTTCAGCTCGACATTGTGGACGAGCGTGCCGACCGGGATGTTCTGCAGCGGCAGCGCGTTGCCCGGCTTGATGTCGGCACCGACGCCGGACATCACCTTGTCGCCGACAGCCAGGCGCTGCGGCGCCAGGATGTAGCTCTGCTCACCGTCTTCGTAGGTGATCAGGGCGATGAAGGCGGTGCGGTTCGGATCATATTCCAGACGCTCGACGGTCGCCATCATGCCGGACTTTGTCCGCTTGAAATCGACCATGCGGTAGCGCCGCTTGTGCCCGCCGCCACGATGCCATGCTGTCACGTGACCGGAATTGTTGCGACCACCGGTCTTGGTCAGACCTTCAGTCAGCTTCTTGACCGGCTTGCCCTTGTACAGGTCGCTCTTGTCGACCAGGACCAGATTGCGCTGGCCGGGGGTTGTCGGGTTGAACTTCTTCAGAGCCATGGTCCTACACTCCCATCAGGTCAATGGTTTGACCTTCGGCCAGGGTGACCATGGCCTTCTTGGTATCGGAGCGGCGGCCCGGACGGCCCCGCCACATCTTGGCCTTGCCCTTTTGCAGGATGGTGTTCACCGCCGTGACCTTGACGTCGAACAGCATTTCGACAGCTGCCTTGATCTCGGGCTTGGTGGCGGTCACCGGAACCGCAAAGGTTACCTGGCCGTTTTCATTCGCCATCGTCGCCTTCTCGGTGATGATCGGGCGGAGAATGGTGTCATAGGCGGCGGCCTTGCTCAGCGAGACCTGTGCCGGCTTGCGCGGACGGACGCTCATTTCAGACGCTCCTCGATATGGGCCGCGGCGTCCTTCGAAAGGACCAGCACATCGCGGCGCAGGATGTCATAGACGTTGATGCCCTGCTGCGGCAGCACATCGACGAACGGCAGGTTGCTGGCGGCCTTGACAAGGTTGCTGTCGAGTTCTGCGCCGGGCTGGCCTTCAGCGAAGCTGTCTTGCCGGCGTTCTTGCCGCTGGTCTTCAGCTCGTCGACGACAATGACCTTGCCCTCGGCGACCTTGGCGGACAGAGCCGACTTCAGGCCCAGCTTGCGAACCTTTTTCGGCAGCGAATAGCCATGGTCACGGACAGTCGGGCCATGGACGACGCCACCACCACGGAACTGGACAACCGAGCGCGGACCGTGACGGGCGTTACCGGTGCCCTTCTGGCGGTACATCTTGGCGCCGGTGGCCTTGATCTCGCCGCGGCTTTTCACGCGGTGGGTACCGGCGCGGCGCTTGGCAAGCTGCCAGTTCACGACGCGGGCGACGATGTCGGCACGCGGCTCGACCGCGAATACCTCGTCTGCCAGCGTGATGTCACCGGCCGCCTTGCTGCCGAGCGTTGTCACCTTAACTTTCATCGGACTTGCCCTCTTCCTCGGCGGCCTCTGCTGCAGGCGCCTCTTCTGCCGGAGCTTCAGCTGCGTCAGCGGCTGCATCCACGGCTGCGGCTTCCTCGGCCGGTGCTTCCTCGGCAGGCGCCTCTTCAACAGCGTCGCCAACCAGACCGGCCGGGAACGGCACGCCCTCGGGCAGTTTCGCCTTGATGGCGTCGCTGATCAGAACCCAGCCACCCTTTGGGCCCGGAACGGCGCCCTGAAGGAGGACCACGCCCTCTTCATCGTCAACGGCAACCACCTCGATGTTCTGGGTGGTGTTGCGGACGGCGCCCATATGGCCTGCCATCTTCTTGCCCTTGAAGACCTTGCCCGGCTCCTGACACTGGCCGGTCGAACCATGCGAGCGATGCGAGATCGACACGCCGTGCGATGCGCGAAGGCCGCCGAAGTTGTGGCGCTTCATGGCACCGGCAAAACCCTTACCCTGGGTGGTGCCGACGACATCGACCTTCTGGCCGGCGACAAAGTGGCTCGGCGCGATGGTCGAGCCGACCTCGAGAACCGCGTCCTCGCTGACACGGAACTCGGCCAGCTTCGACTTCGGCATCACATTGGCCTTGGCGAAATGGCCGCGCATGGCCTTCGCTACGTTCTTGGCCTTGGCCGCACCTGCACCGAGCTGGACAGCCGTGTAGCCGTCACGCTCTTGCTGGCGGACAGAAACCACCTGAACGTCATCCATCTTCAGAACCGTCACCGGAACGTGCAGACCGGCGTCGGTAAAGACCCGCGTCATCCCCAGCTTGCGGGCGATAACTCCGCTACGCATTGCTTCAGACCCTTCCCTAGAGCTTGATTTCGACGTCAACGCCGGCGGCGAGGTCGAGCTTCATCAGCGCGTCCACCGTCTGCGGAGTCGGATCAATAATGTCGAGCAGACGCTTGTGCGTCCGCATTTCAAACTGCTCGCGGCTCTTCTTGTCGATGTGCGGCGAGCGCAGAACAGTCATCCGACGGATGTTCGTAGGCAGCGGGACCGGGCCCCGTACTTCTGCACCGGTACGCTTGGCAGTATTGACGATCTCGTTCGTCGACTGGTCGAGGATACGATGGTCAAATGCCTTCAACCGGATCCGGATGTTCTGGGTTTCCATGACTGCTTTCCCTGTTACCTGCGAATAAAGAGGGGCGCCGCGCGCCCCTCCTATGTTCGAGTCCCTACTTGACGATGGATGCGACGACGCCGGCGCCGACGGTGCGGCCACCTTCGCGGATCGCGAAGCGCAGGCCCTCATCCATGGCGATCGGCGCGATCAGCGTCACGGTCATCGCGATGTTGTCGCCCGGCATCACCATCTCGGTGCCGGACGGCAGCTCGACAGAACCGGTCACATCCGTCGTGCGGAAGTAGAACTGCGGACGGTAGTTCGAGAAGAACGGGGTGTGACGTCCACCCTCTTCCTTCGTCAGGACATACGCCTCACACTTGAACTCGGTGTGCGGGGTGATCGTGCCCGGGGCCGCAAGGACCTGGCCGCGCTCGACTTCCTCGCGCTTCGTGCCACGCAGCAGAACACCGACATTGTCGCCGGCCTCGCCCTGGTCCAGAAGCTTGCGGAACATCTCAACACCGGTGCAGGTCGTCTTGGTGGTCTCTTTCAGACCAACAATCTCGATTTCCTCACCGACATTCACGATGCCGCGCTCGATACGGCCGGTCACAACCGTGCCGCGGCCCGAGATCGAGAACACGTCCTCGATCGGCATCAGGAACGGCTGGTCCTTCGGACGCTCCGGCTGCGGAATGTAATCGTCAACAGCCGCCATCAGCTCCTTGATCGCCTCGGAACCGATGGTCGCATCGCTGTCCTCAAGCGCCGCAAGCGCCGAGCCCTTCACGATCGGAATGTCGTCGCCAGGGAACTCGTAGCTCGACAGAAGCTCGCGGATCTCCATCTCCACAAGCTCCAGAAGCTCCTCGTCGTCAACCTGGTCGACCTTGTTCATGAACACGCACAGCGCCGGAACACCAACCTGACGCGCCAGCAGGATGTGCTCGCGGGTCTGCGGCATCGGGCCGTCGGCCGCCGATACAACAAGGATCGCGCCGTCCATCTGCGCCGCGCCGGTGATCATGTTCTTCACATAGTCGGCGTGGCCGGGACAGTCGACATGGGCATAGTGCCGGTTCGAGGTCTCGTACTCGACGTGAGCCGTCGAAATGGTGATACCGCGGGCACGCTCCTCGGGCGCCTTGTCAATCTGGTCATACGCCTGAAACTCGGCGCCGCCGGCCTCCGCCATCACCTTCGTGATCGCTGCCGTCAGTGTCGTCTTGCCGTGGTCAACATGGCCGATCGTGCCAATGTTCACATGCGGCTTGGAACGATCAAACTTTTCCTTGGACATGGTATCTGTCTCCTGTCTGTCTTAGCTTCTTCAGGCCATCTTGGCGCGGACTTCGTCAGCCACGGCCTGCGGTACCTGTTCATAGTGGTCGAACTGCATCGAATACTGGGCGCGGCCCTGGCTCATCGAACGGAGGGTGTTGATGTAGCCGAACATGTTGGCAAGCGGCACCATCGCATCGATGGCGCGTGCGTTACCACGCTGGTCCATGCCACCCACCTGGCCACGGCGGCTGTTCAGGTCACCGATGATGTCGCCCATGTACTCCTCAGGGGTGATCACCTCGACCTTCATCACCGGCTCAAGCAGCTTCGGCGCGGCCTTCTGCATCGCCTCGCGGAAGGCGGCACGGGCCGCGATCTCGAACGCGAGAACAGAGGAGTCGACATCGTGGCTGGCGCCGTCGATCAGCTCGACTTCGAAATCGATCACCGGGAAGCCGGCGATCGAGCCGGTTTCCTTGGCCTGCATCAGGCCCTTTTCGACACCCGGGACGTATTCCTTCGGAACCGAACCGCCGACAACCGAGTTCTTGAAGTCGTAACCGCCTTCAGCGCGGGGCCGGAAGATCATCTTCACGCGTGCGAACTGGCCGGAACCACCCGACTGCTTCTTGTGGGTGTAGTCGATCTCGGCCTCGCGCGAGATGGTCTCGCGGTAGGCAACCTGCGGCGCACCGATGTTCGCCTCGACCTTGAACTCGCGCTTCAGGCGGTCGACAAGGATGTCGAGGTGGAGTTCGCCCATGCCCTTCATGATGGTCTGGCCGGACTCGATGTCCGAGCTGACGCGGAAGGACGGGTCTTCGGCGGCAAGGCGCTGCAGGCCGGCCGACATCTTTTCCTGGTCGTTCTTGGACTTCGGCTCGATGGCAATCTCGATCACCGGCTCCGGGAACGTCATGGTCTCGAGCACGACCGGCTTGGTCGGGTCGGACATGGTGTCACCGGTTGTGGTTTCCTTCATGCCTGCGAGGGCGACGATGTCGCCTGCAAATGCTTCCTCGATCTCCTCGCGGTTGTTCGAGTGCATCATCATCATCCGGCCGACGCGCTCGCGCTTGCCCTTGGTGGAGTTGAGGATGCTGTCGCCCTTCTTCAGGGTGCCGGAATAGATCCGCAGGAAGGTGAGCGAACCGACAAACGGGTCGTTCATGATCTTGAATGCAAGGCCGGACAGCGGCTCGGCGTCGTCTGCGCGGCGCTCGATGTCGCGGGTCTCGGTATCGTCACCCGGTGCGAAGCCGGTATATGCCGGAACGTCGAGCGGACCGGGCAGGAAATCGATGACCGCATTCAGAAGCGGCTGAACGCCCTTGTTCTTGAAGGCGGAGCCGCAAAGAACAGGAACGAAGGACATGTTCAGGGTGCCCATACGAATAAGCCGGCGCAGCGTGGCTATATCCGGCTCGTCGCCTTCCAGGAATTCATCTCGATCAGGTCGACGATGCCGGCGAATTCATTCTCGGCACCGATCGGGAACTGCACCGGAGCCGGAATGGCGCCCGTGCGGTCGCGGATCATGTCGACGCAGTTGAAGAAGTCGGCGCCGATCTTGTCCATCTTGTTGACGAACACGATCCGCGGGACGGAGTAACGGTCGGCCTGACGCCAGACTGTCTCGGTCTGCGGCTCGACACCGGCGTTGGCGTCGAGAACACAGACGGCACCGTCGAGAACGGCGAGCGAACGCTCCACCTCGATGGTGAAGTCAACGTGGCCGGGGGTGTCGATGATGTTGAAGCGGAACTTCGCATCCTCGGCATCGCCGGTATATTCGCCGGACGGCGTGCTGCCGTCGTCGGTGCGGAACCAGAAACAGGTCGTCGCAGCCGACGTAATGGTGATCCCGCGCTCTTGCTCCTGCTCCATCCAGTCCATGGTGGCGTTGCCGTCATGGACCTCGCCGATCTTGTGGGACCGGCCGGTGTAGTAGAGGATGCGCTCGGTTGCCGTTGTCTTGCCGGCATCGATGTGGGCCATGATGCCGAAGTTGCGGTAACGCTCGAGTGTATAGTCACGTGACATGTTCGGGATCTCCTGCCGAATCTACCAGCGGTAATGCGAGAAGGCGCGGTTGGCCTCTGCCATCTTGTGGGTGTCTTCACGTTTCTTGACGGCGTTGCCACGGTTGTTGGCTGCGTCCAGAAGCTCGGCCGACAGGCGGTCGACCATGGTGGTCTCGCCGCGCTTGCGCGAGCTGTCGATCAGCCAGCGGATGGCGAGGGCCTGCGCACGCTCGCTGCGAACCTCGACCGGCACCTGATAGGTGGCGCCACCGACACGGCGCGAGCGGACTTCCAGATGCGGGCGAACATTCTCGAGCGCGTCGTGGAAAACCTTCACGGGCTCGTTGCCCGACTTTTCCTGGATGCGGTCGAAAGCGCCATAAACGATCTTCTCGGCGACCGAACGCTTGCCGTCATACATCAGGCAGGACATGAATTTGGAAACGGTGGTGTCCTTGAACTTTGCATCAGGGAGAACAGGACGTTTTTCCGCGCGGTGACGACGTGACATAAGAGTCTTCCCTTACTTAGGACGCTTGGCGCCGTATTTGGAACGACGCTGGCGACGATCTGCGACGCCCTGGGTATCGAGCGTGCCGCGAATAATGTGGTAACGGACACCCGGAAGGTCCTTCACGCGTCCGCCGCG
>LUMQ01000934.1_pt1 | contig 10081 bp, 5 predicted proteins | sample 729621 | NCBI WGS metagenome assembly LUMQ01 (sample SAMN03860259, study PRJNA289734) | marine metagenome | biome: seawater column; feature: ocean; material: water; isolation source: Red Sea water column Station 12 - depth 25m | place: Saudi Arabia: Red Sea | collected 2011-10-15 | depth 25 m | reverse complement strand
TATCAGGATGATTGTCATTACTATAATCACCATTAATAAAACGATCAGGAGTTATCAAACATAATACATCACTAGTATCAAATCCATTATGTCTTTCAGAATCTAGTTCTTTTTTGTTGATATTATATTTAATACTATTTCTCCCATAATCTATATCAAAATCACCACTTATTCCTTTATCATTAACTATTAGGTTTAAAAAAATATAATTTGGATTTTCTGCTTTTTCAACGGAAACAAGTTCAACAATATCAGATTTAATATTGAAATCCAAGTTTGAAACGTTTTCACCATAAACTAACAATTGTAGTGATGTATTTTTAAAACCTTCCCACCAAAAAGGAGGTTCTATTCTTTCAATTTGTTGTGAATAAGAAAGAGAACATATTAATAATAGTATTAAAAGTATTTTATTTTTCATTCTTAAAAATTTCTTTATAAATCAAACCTCTTATATCATTTTCTTTATTAGCTGCAATCTTGTTTGGACTAAAAATCTGAGTCATAATTAATCCAACAAATCCTCTTTTTCTATCTATCCAAAAATGCGTACCCTCATATCCTCCTCCAGTCCATAAACCTTCATCACCAGTTCCATCCTCTATATGTTTATCGCTTGTTACCCATAAATTATAACCGTTGTATCCATATTCATTATCAATTTGAGTATGTGGACTTGACATCTCCTTGATTGTTGATTTTTTTAAAAAATTTACACCATTAAGTCTTCCATTGTTTAATAAAATCCTAAGAAAATCTGCATATCCATTTGTGGTAGCAATCATTCCTTCACCCCCTAAAAACAATTTATTTTCCGGTTCATAGTTTGGAACATCTTGACCAAAAATATCTAATTCACCTTGATTTGCAGGTCTAACTGATTTATCAACACCAGAAAATACAGGTAATAATTTTATACTATCATTTTTTATGTAATCAAGACCTTCAATACCAAACGGATCAAGAATTCTCTCCTTTAGTAGTTGCCTTAATGTTTTTCCAGTAGCCCTTTCAAGTACAAAACCTAAAATAGTTGTATTTAAACCGTAATAAAATTTTTCACCTGGATTTTGAATTAAAGGAAGGTCTGAAAGTCTATCAATCATGTCGCTTGTGTCAACAGATGTAGCTAAATTTTTAGAAGCTATTAATTCATTTAAACAATTTGTTTTTGTTGTTGAATAATAAAAACCTGCTTTATGATTGATTAAATCACTTACTGTCATTATATAATCTTCTTGGACTTCAGTTAGAGGACAAAGTGATATATCATCCCAATGATTTAGCTTCTCACCATTTGGACCCTTAACAATTTTTAAATTTTTAAATTCTGGAATATAATCAGCAACATCATCATTTAAACTTATTACACCTTCTTCAACTAAGTCCATTGCCAGTGAAATCGTAACAATTTTTGACATTGACCATATTCTAAACCATGTGTTTTCATCAACAAAATCTCCAATGTAACTAAAATCTTGTCTAGAATTCGAGTACAGAGGTGTACCATCTAGCTTTTCTAAATAAACATGTAGAACAGCTAAAGATTCATTTTCAACATACTTATCAATAACCTTATTAACTTCAAGCTTATCAAAAACAATCGGTTTATCCTCAACTGTACATGAAAAAAAGAACAATAATAATATTAAATATTTCATGTGTTTAATTTAAAAAAAAATGGACCACTTTTTAAAAAGTGATCCATTATTATAAACTAAAATCAACAAATTATTTTTTAGTTAATGTGTAAGTGTTATTTGCTACATCTAAAACTATATCATAAGTTCCATCAGTAACTGCAATATTAGCACCTCCTCCTTCAAGAGTACCATCAGCACCATTATCACCTAAATTTACACCCCAAGCATCATCTTGTCTAAATTTAATTTCACCATTTCTTAACTTAACTCCTTGTAGCATAAAAATACCATCATTACAAGGGTCTGGTAAGAATTTCGTGTCGGCAGCACCACCACCCCACTCAGCAACGGAACCAGATCCGTCATCTTTTTGGATTGTAACACCACTTCCAACAATACCCCAGATATCAGTAGTAACAGCACCAACACTATAAGTGTTTTCAGATAAATCTAAAGTAACTAAATAAGTTCCAGCAGAAGCAGCAATATTTGCTCCTCCACCCTCAAGTGAACCATCTGCACCATTATCTCCAAGGTTTTCAGCCCAACCACCATCTTTTCTGAATTTAAATTCACCATCTAGTAATGTAGCATAAGCTTGGTAAAGATTATCACCAACTTCAAACATTTCTATATCATTTGAAGCAGCAAAACCTCTTGAAATACCTCCCCATCCATTAACAGCACTTCCAACAAGTCCCCATGTACTTAATACAGGCTCTTGACAACCAGCTGTTTCTAAAAGCTCAATATTTATGGTTGCTGATTTTGATGTAGTTGATGAAGGATTTGCACCAGTTGATGTAGTTCCAGCATAAGCACTTACTCTTGCATACAGAGTTGCAGCGTTATTTGGAGATCCATCAGCATTTGTAGTACTACCATCTTCATCTAATCCTAGAGTTTCAGCTATACCAAGTAAATCTTTAACAGACAGAGCCAAATGATTTGAAGACAAATCACCTGAGCTCATTGCAATACTACCAAAGTTAGATGATGTAGAAATTTCAACAACATAAGTAATAGTAGCTGGAGCACCAAAATCAGGCTCATTCCAAACTAATCTTTCAGCCACATTTGATGCAGTAGCAGAAGATAGTTTATATACAGGAAGAAATTCATTTTGAAACTTTACTTCCTTTTCATTTACGGCAGTAAAGATTAAATAATCTTCGTTGTCGCAAGATACAATTGCAACCATCATTAAGGAAGCAATCATAATTTTCTTAAAAATATTATACATTATTTTCATGATTAATAATTTGGATTTTGTTTAATGTTTGGGTTTACAAGAATCACATCCTCTGGGATAGGAAAAATTCTTCTAAATTCATCTGTAGCCATTCCATTTGCAGCACCTGCCTTAAATGGCCATAGATAAGATGATGTGACAAATTTATTGTCTCTAATTAAATCAGGTCTTCTGTGACCTTCCCAGTACAACTCTCTTGCTCTCTCATCCATTACTAAATCAACAGAAAGATCTGAAGAATTAATATTTGGAGCTGAAGCACGAGATCTTAATTGATTTATATACCCTGCAGCAGTTGAAGCATCACCAGCTCCACAATCAGCTCCAGCACCACCAGTACTATTGATGTTTTTAAACTTTGTTACAGCATAACCTTCTTTAAATGGTCCAATTTTAGCCATCTCGTAGTTTTGACCATCTGTATGGAACATAGCTCTAGCATCAGACCATGCAACAGGATGACCGTCACCATTTTGTGCAGTGATAGAATAAGAAAATTTATCAACTAAACCTTTAGTTGTTCTTAAACCTCCCCAACCACCATTGACTCCAAAATCTGATGGGTTCATACTTCCACCAATTGGAGCATGTACTGCAAAGGTTGAACCTCCCCAAGACTGACTTTTTAAACCATCGAATTGTACAGCAAAAATAAATTCATTTTGAGCACCATTAGTGTTATTGTCAGCTAAGAATAATTCATCGTATGCATTTCCATTTCCATTCGCATCATTAGTATTAATAGAATAAGCACCAGAAATTGCAGCTTGAGCTGATGCCGATGCTTCTTGATACATATCTCTACCAGCATATACTGGAGCATTTAAATACAATCTAGACAATAATGCATGTGCAGCAGTTTGATCTACTCTTCCATATTCATTAGCACCAGAAGATGGCAATGTAGAAGTTAAATCTTTTAGTTCAGAATCAACAAAATTAAAAACCTCTTCCCTAGTATTTTGTTGTGGAAGTTCAGTAGTCAATTTTGTTACTATTGGAACGTTAGCAAACATATCCATTAACTGATAATATGCATATGCTCTTAGAAATCTTGCTTCCTGAATCATAAAAGCTGTTTCAGGATCAGATGCTGCAAGCTCTTCAGCATTTTCTATAAAAGAATTTGCAAAAGAGACAGCCTGTGCTAGTCTAAAATACATTCCTTTTGTCCATGGATTGTTAACATCCCATGACATTTCATGTATATTAGGTAAACCAGGGTCACCCCATCCTACGACAGCAGTATCAGTTGAACATTCATTAAGAGTATACATTACTCTTGTAAACTGTGAAAATCCTTCATCAATAATGCTGTTGTCAATGTCTGGTTGTCCAGCAGGACCTTGTTGTCCAGTCAAAGCAAAACTTGCATAAACTTTAGCCAAAGCACTTTTTGCTTCTTGAGAGCTACTGTAAACCTGCACCTCAGTAAATAAATCTGGGTCTGTAGGATTTTGATCTAAATCACCATGACATCCATAAAATGTCAAAGCAATAATTAATAAATATTTAAAGTTTTTCATCTTTATTTCTTAAAAATTTAAATCTAGCCCAAAAGCAATTGTTCTTGCTCTAGGATAAAAATTACTATCTATACCTCCTGTTATTTCAGGATCTATACCGTTATATTTTGTTATTGTAAACAAATTATCACCAGTTAAATATAATCTTAATGGATAGTTATCAATAAAATTATCAATTGTATATCCAACAGTTATATTATCCATTCTGAAGAATGATGCGTTTTGCACATAATGATCACTGACGTTATTTTTATCAGAAAAAACAGTTAATCTAGTATCTAGATAACTTCTGTGAACATTAGACAATCTATTTAAGTTTGTAATTTGAGTATAATTTGATGCAGCTTCCATTCTATTACTAGCATAATTTCCTAAACTAGCTCTAGAAACTGAAGTGATATCAAAGTTTTTATATTCAAAACTTAGAGTTAATCCCATTAAAACATCTGCATATGGATCTTTATAAAAATATCTATCATTATTGTTTATGATCCCATCTCCATTAAGATCTGCAAACGCTCCCTCTATTGGATTCCCTTTACTGTTATAAATTTGTTTGTAAGTATAAAAAGCATAAGGAGATTTACCCTCTTGGTGTCTTTGTAAAGCATTACCGAATCCAATGTCACCAACATTTTGCTCATTAACTAAACGTAAAATTTTATTATCATTAAACGCCACATTATAACTTACATTAAATGAGAAATCATTTTTATCAACTAGAGTAGAATTTAAAACTAATTCAATACCCTTATTTTCCATATCTCCAATGTTTGCATCTAGTGTAGTTCCAAAGTTTGTAAATGGGTCTACAACAGCAGTAGCAATTAAGTCATTAGTTTCTTTAATGTAAGCATTTACAGAACCGCTAAGACTAAATTCTGAAAAATCAAAATCAAGTCCAATATTTGTTGTTTGACCAACTTCCCATCTTAGATCCTTATTAATTGGCTCTGGTCTATAGGTTGTATAAAACTGTGTTCCAAAACCATAAAGTCCTTGATTATTACTCTTTACATATCTTGTTAAGAAATTATAGTCACCTAATCCATTTACATTTCCAACTTCACCATAACCAACTCTCAACTTTAGAATATCAAAAACTCCATCTAAGTTGATGTCATTATGAATATTCCATGCAAAAGCAGCAGAGATAAAATGTCCCCATCTATCATCTTTAGGTAATTTTGATGAAGCATCAGCTCTATACGTTGCAGTTAACAAATATCTTTCATCAAAAGATAAATTAAGTCTTCCGAAATAAGAAAGCAAAACATTTTTTGATGTATCAATAAAATCTTGATTTATTGAGTTGTCAGAATTGATAGAACCATCTTCGTTAAGATATTCACTGTAGTTAGATGCAGTATTATCATATTCAAAACTTTGGTATGAGTGTCCAGCAGTCATTGACAGATTTAAATCTCCAAAGCTGTTTGAATAATTAAGATAAGCATCAAACAACTGGTTTGTAGTTTTATTTCCATACCTGTTAGAACTACCATTAAATCCAATACCATCATTAGGCATATTTTTATCAACTATGTTACTACCATCACCACTCGCATAATCATAACCAGCATTCACTGTTGCAGTTAAATTATCCAAAACGTCATAATCAAGTTTAATATTTGCAATTAATCTATTAACGTCTGATGTATCATTTGTTAAATCAAGTAAAGCCATTGGGTTTACCGGTGATAAAGCAAGTTTTGTTCCATCAGCTTCAAGCCAAGTGTAATATCCTCCGTATGGCGAACCTGGATCATAAACCGGTTTTGTTGGGTCAAAAAACACAGCACTTCCAATTGCACCTCTATTTGCAAAATTATTTTGTGTGTTGACAAACCTTAAATTTACATTTGCTCTTAAATCACCATCTAAGAATGATGGAGAAAAGCTAGTGCTTGCTGATATTCTTTCAAATTTATCACCTTTAAGAATACCTTCTTGATTAGTGTATGAAACACTTCCTCTAAATGGCATATCTCCTAAACCACCAACTGCAGAAAAGGATTGCGTATTAGACATAGCGTTTTCATAAATCTCTCTTTGCCAATCTGTATTAGAATTTCCTAATCTAGATCTTTCAGCTGCTGACCCAGTAAATCTTATAACATCTTTCATTTCAGCTGCCGTTAAAACATCTACATAATCTACAGGCTTAGAAAAAGATTGCCTAGCTGAATAAGTATACTTAAATTCACCTGACTTTCCTTTTTTAGTTGTGATAAGAACAACACCATTTGCTGCTCTTGATCCATAAATTGCAGTTGCTGAAGCATCCTTCAAGATACTGATTGACTGAATATCATTTGGACTGATAACGTTAAGAGGATTTCTAGAACCTCCTACTCCACCTGCATCTAAAGGCACGCCGTCGACAACATAAAGTGGATTAGAATTTAAATTTAAAGAACCTATACCTCTAATTAAAACATTAGATCCAGCTCCTGGTGCACCATCATTAGATACGATAGACACACCTGCAACTTTTCCCTGAATTAATTGTTGAGCATTTACAGCTGATCCTTTATTGAAGTCATCTGGTGTTACTAGATCAACAGCACCCGTTAAATCTTTTTTCTGTGCTGTACCATATCCAATAACAACAACTTCTTCTAGTTGTGAACTAGATTCTGTTAAAATCACATTAAGAATTGACCCATCAACTGAAATTCGCTGAGTTTCATATCCTAAATATGAAAAGACAAGAATCTGTCCATCTTGAACGGTAATAGAATAATTACCATCAAAATCAGTTACTGTTCCTGTTGTCGTACCATCAATAACAACCGCTACTCCTGGGAGTGAATTATTATCTTGATCCGAAACATTTCCTGTAACTGTTTGCTGTGCATATGAGTTCGTTAAGAACATGCAAAGCAATAAAACATAAATATTTCTTAAGATTTTCATTATTGTTAGTTATTAAATTAAAAATCTACTTCTCGTTACTAATTTAACTAATTATACAGCGCATTTTAACTGCTGTAAATAGTAAAACTAACTATAACGTTATAGTTATTTAACTACAACGTTATAGTGTTAATAAGTTTTTTTTTAGTTAATTCTCAATTTGAGTACTAGTTTATTGTTAATTTAGTAAAAAAAGGGTGTAAAATTTACAGAATTAATGAAGAAAAGAATTACTCTTAAACAGATTGCTAAAGAGCTTAACTACTCAATATCTACAGTTTCAAAAGCTTTAAAAAATAGTCCGGAGATCGGTATTGATGCTAAAACTAAAATACAAGCTTATGCTAAACTTTATAACTACAAACCAAACAATGTAGCATTAAGTTTAAAAAATCGTAAAACAAAAACTATTGGAGTTATAATTCCTGAGATGGTTCATTATTTTTTTGCAAAGGTTATTATAGGTATTGAAAAATTTGCCAAAAAAAAGGGCTATAACGTTATTATAAGTTTATCTAATGAATCATTTGAGAAAGAGGTCATCAATATTGAAACACTCGTAGATGGACAAATTGATGGATTAATTATTTCCCTATCAAAAGAGACTTTACTTAAACAAGACTTTCATCATATTCATGAAACAATTGATTTAGATATACCTATAATATTATTTGATAGAATAAGCAGTAATGTGTATTGTGATAAAGTGATAATAGATGATGTAGAAGGTGCTAAAAAAGCAACAAATCATCTTATCCAAAACGGTAGAAAATCTATATTATTAATAACAACCGAAGATTACGTGAGTGTCGGTAATTTAAGAACGACTGGTTACATTCAAGCACTAAAGGAAAACAATATTGAGCTTGACACTGATCTAATTATTAAGGTTGAAGACAAAAAAAGTACAGAGGAAGAACTTCATAATATTGAAGAGAGAATAAACGAAGTACTTAAACTAAAAAGTAACATTGATGGTATTTTTGCAGTAAATGAAATTTATGCAGCATCTGCTCTAAAGGTTTTAAAGAAAAACAACATAAAGATTCCTGAGGAAGTTGGCGTCATTGGATTTACAGATGGTGTTATTTCCAGATTTTCAGATCCATCTTTGACAACAGTTGATCAACATGGAGAAAAAATTGGAAAGCAGGCATGCAAGTTGTTGATTGAAAGATTGAATAACACTAATAACATTCCTTATCAAACAAAAATTATTGAAACTTCAATAACTAGCAGAGAATCATCAAAATAAATATTAACACTACAACGTTATAGTAGTTTTATATACTATATTTTTTATTTATCATTTAAAAAAAAATATATATTTGAACATCAATTTAATAAATCTACTTCTCATAATTTATTAATTTGATAAGCCATGCTTATCGTTTTTTAACGATAATGAACAAAAAGAAATTAAGTTTTTGGGAAATATGGAACATGAGTTTTGGATTCCTTGGAATTCAGTTCGGTTTCGCATTACAGGGAGGTTTTATGTCAAGGATATTTCAAACCCTTGGCGTTGAACAAGAAAGTATTCCTCTACTCTGGATAGCAGCACCATTGACGGGTCTAATTGTACAGCCAATAGTAGGTTATCTCAGTGATAATACATGGCATCCCAAATTTGGAAGAAGAAGACCGTATTTTCTTATAGGCGCTATTTTAAGTTCTATTGCATTATTTATAGTGCCTCACTCTCCTACTCTTTGGATTGCTGCAGGTCTATTGTGGGTATTAGATGCTTCAATAAACATTTCAATGGAACCTTTCAGAGCTTTAGTAGCAGATAAACTTCCTGAAGAACAAAGAACCTACGGGTTTATAACTCAAACATTAATTATTGGAATTGGTACTTGGATCGCAAGTAATTTACCGTGGTTCGTTTCTGAGCTTGGTGTAAGTAATGAATCAGAAGCTGGTATAGTTCCGATGTCTGTAAAAGTTGCTTTTTCAATAGGAAGTTTTGTTTTTCTATCGTCAATATTATATACTGTTTTTAAAACTGAAGAATACCCGCCAGAAAAGACAAAAAAACTAGAAAAAACTATCGATTGGAGTTTTGGTAAAATGTTGTCTGAAATTATTAGTAGCATTAAAGAAATGCCACTAACAATGAAAAAATTAGCAGCTATACAGTTCTTTAGTTGGTTCGCTTTTTTTACTATGTGGAGCATGGCAAACCCAGCTATTACAGAGCATGTTTTTGATGCTCCATACCCAATTGAATCTGAATATAATTTTGAAAATGTTTTTGAAAAAAGTGAATTTGATAGAAAGAATTTAAAATTTCAAGAGGCATCAAATATGACTGGTGCTTATATGGGAGTTTATGGATTATCATCAATGTTGTTTGCACTGCTTTTTACAATTTATTCATCTAAAAAAAGAATTAATCGAAAAGGCTTACATATGGCATCATTAGCATTAGGTGGTATTGGTTTTATTTCAATGTATTTTATAAGTCAACACACTTATTTGAATATTTCCTTCGCTCTAATAGGAATTGCTTGGGGAAGTATTCTATCTATGCCCTATGCAATGTTATCAAGCTCAGTTGATGAAAGTAAAATGGGTATCACAATGGGTATTTTTAACATGTTCATTGTTATTCCACAGATAATTGCAGCATTGGGTGCCATTAACTATTTGAGTAGTTTATTAGGTGATGAGACAATCAACACAATGATACTAGCTGGAATATCACTTTTAATAGCCTCAATATTAAACTTAACCAT
>LUMQ01001855.1_pt1 | contig 10087 bp, 13 predicted proteins | sample 729621 | NCBI WGS metagenome assembly LUMQ01 (sample SAMN03860259, study PRJNA289734) | marine metagenome | biome: seawater column; feature: ocean; material: water; isolation source: Red Sea water column Station 12 - depth 25m | place: Saudi Arabia: Red Sea | collected 2011-10-15 | depth 25 m | reverse complement strand
TTCTACAGACATAAATTTTGCTGTAATATTTTTTAAATAAAGAAAGGGGTAACATATGAAAGCATATATAATGGGAAACTACACTGAAAAAGCTTTTCAGGGTTTTTTAAAAGATCCAACAAGTGATAGAAAAGCTGTTGTAGAACAATTAACAAAAGCTATGGGTGGAACAATGCATAGCATGGATATTGTTAGAGGTTCTTATGATTTTGTAGTTGTTACTGATGTTCCAAGTTTTGATGATTTCGCAGCAATTAAATTGGTTGTTGAGGCATCAGGAGCTGTAAAAAACTTAACAATGCTTGAGGCTATTGATTTTACAAAAGCTACAACAAAAGCTAGTAAAATTGGTTACAAAGCCCCAGGTCAATAATCTTTTGATATAACTTCCAGCTGCAGACTGGAAGTTATGTTAATTTTTTTTTAATTTTGAAGAAAATTTAAGATTTTCGTTATTAAATTTTGAAGAATGTTTTTGGATATAATCATCCATAATTTTTACTTTTTCATCTTCAAACTCAGAAACTTTTCTACTATTTAGGTCAACATATAAAGCAAGAACTTCTATAGTTGATGCGAGAAACTTTTTTTCTTTATGAACCATTTCCATTTTATATTGCAGTCTTTTTTTATCGTGATCAAAATAAATTAGATTAACATCAACCTCATCATCAACTTTGAGCTCTTGATTATAGGTAATATTTGACTCTACAATCATCGTGCTTTTACCAGTTGTTTTTGCTGAATGCTCGCCCATTTTAAATATACTATTCAAAATATCTGCTCCATATTTATCAAAGATCAAAAGATAATATGATACGTTCATATGATCATTATAATCTATCCAATCTTTAATGATTTTTTGAGAGCTAAGATAAACAGACATCTAATATTTAAAATGATTAATTCTTTTTGTTATCGTTATCTACGACTAAACAAATCTCAGATTTTGTCAAAAATCTTTTTCCAGTGCCATTATCTAAAGAAAACATTCCACCAATACCCTTAACTGCATCTATAGTTAAATCGGTATGTTTCCATTTTTCATATTGATCATCATTCATGTAAAAAGGTAGTCCACCAATTTCACCTAATTTTACATCACTTGAGCCAACCATATATTCATTTTTTGGATAGCACATTGGTGCACTTCCATCACAACATCCACCAGATTGGTGAAATAAAAGCTCTTCGCCATGTTGAGCTTTGAGCTCTTCAATTAATTTTAGTGCTGAGTCTGTTGCTTTTACTTTCATAAAAAATATGGCCCGTGATTCCTCACGGGCCATTATATATTAGTTTGTTTTTAAAAGAAGCCTAATTTCTTTTCACTGTAAGACACGTGAAGATTCTTCACTTGTCTGTAGTGGTTAAGCATCATTTTATGTGTTTCTCTTCCGATACCAGATTGTTTGTATCCACCGAATGCAGCATGTGCAGGATAAGCGTGGTAACAGTTAGTCCATACTCTACCAGCTTGTATTTCTCTACCCATTCTGTAAGCGATATTTCCATTTCTAGTCCAAACACCAGCACCTAAACCATAAAGAGTGTCATTAGCAATTTGTAATGCTTCTGCCTCATCTTTAAACTTAGTTACTGATACAACTGGTCCAAAAATTTCTTCTTGGAAGATACGCATTGAGTTTTTACCCTCAAAAATAGTTGGTTCGATGTAGGCTTGTGCTCCAATCATTGTTTCCATTTTCAAAGGATTGTCTTGTTTTACAGCTTTTGTTCTAGCAATAGCTTTCTCCATGAACTTATCATAGATAGACTCTTGAACTAGTACCCTGCTTGGACAAGTACAAACTTCACCTTGGTTTAATGTGAACATTGCAAAACCCTCTAAACATTTATCAAAGAAGTCATCATCTTTTGCCATGACGTCTTCAAAGAAAATGTTAGGAGATTTTCCACCTAGCTCTAACGTAATTGGTATTAAGTTTTGAGATGCATATTGCATAATCAATCTACCAGTTGTTGTTTCACCAGTGAAAGCAATCTTTTTGATTCTTTTTGATGATGCTAGTGGTTTTCCAGCCTCTAAACCAAAGCCACTTACTACGTTAACTACTCCTGGAGGTAATAAATCTCCAATTAGTTCCATAAGTAACATGATTGATGCTGGTGTTTGCTCAGCTGGTTTTAGCACTACACAGTTTCCTGCTGCTAAAGCTGGAGCAAGTTTCCAAGTTGCCATTAGTAATGGAAAGTTCCATGGTATAATTTGTCCAACTACACCTAGTGGTTCTGGAATGTGATAAGAATATTCACTGTTACTGATTTCAGCAACTGAACCTTCCTCTGCTCTGATTACTCCAGCAAAATATCTCCAATGATCTATTACTAGTGGTAAATCAGCAGCCATACATTCTCTAATTGGCTTACCATTATCTAAACATTCAGCTGTTGCTAACACATTAAGATTTTTCTCAATGACGTCTGCAATTTTAAGAAGAATGTTTGATCTTTCCGTAATTGAGGTTTTTCCCCAAGTTGGGAAAGCTGCGTGAGCTGCATCTAATGCTGCATCTACGTCTTTTTCATTTGATCGTGCAACTGAACAGATTACTTCATTTGAAATCGGAGATGTATTATCAAAATACTTTCCAGATTTTGGTTCTACAAACTTACCGTTAATGTAGTTCCCGTATTTTGCTTTGAACGGGAATTTTACTTTCAAATGAGAAGTATCTAATACAGATGACACTTTCATAGCTTCTGCACTCATTTTTTTTACTCCTCTTGTTTTTTTTATTGATTTAAGCTTATTATTTTTTCTAGATTTTTTAGAACGCTTCTTAGTCGCAGACTTTTTTGTCCTAACTTTTTTTTTCGTTCTTATTTTTTTTCTAGAAGATTTAACCAATTTAGTTTTTTTTTTATTGGTTTTTGGCTTAGCTTTTTTCTTTCTTTTAGTAGCCATAGCCAATTAAACTCGTAAATGAGGGTAGTGTCTATTTTTATAAAATTTTATTTACTACTTATAATTGAACAAAATACTATATGTTGTATCTATAAAAAAATGATTAATATTTGTAGATATAATTAACAGAGATTTTTTAATTAAATTTCAGTATAAAGATTTTGCCGATTTGATCCTATTGCGGGCATTAACTGCTAAAACGGAAATCCCAAAATAATCAATCTGTAGGCATTTGAACTATATTGTGCGCCTTGCATGAAGCTTAAGCACTAAAAAAGTGAGGATTTTATGGATTTAAATTTTTTCAAACAAACAAGAATTTTAGATGGTGGTATGGGCCAGGAATTACTTGCAAGAGGAATGGAGCCTAATGGAACTTTGTGGAGTGCAAATGCATTGCTTCAAGAAAAATATCATCAATTATTATTGGACACACACTTAGACTTTATTAAGTCTGGTGCGGAAGTAATTGTGACAACTACATTTACCACTAGAAAATCAAGACTAAGAGATAACAATGTAGAAGATAAGTATGAATATTTGAATAATAAAGCCGGTGAAATAGCTCAAAAAGCAAAAAAACAATATCCTAAAACGCTAATCGCTGGTGGATTGCCGCCTCAATATTTAACCTATGAGGCTGACACAAGAACTGAAAATGATATTAGAGAAAATTTTTATAGTCAGGCAAAGATATTAAATCCTTATATTGATTTTTTTTATTTTGATGTCTTAAGCAGTGTAAGAGAATTTAAAATTGCTATAGAAAGTATAAAAGAATTTAATAAACCATATTTAATTGGAGCTCATATATCAGAGGGTACAAATTTACCCAGTGGTGAAAAAATTTCAGAAATCGTTACAAAGATCAATCATGAAAAATTACTAGGGGTGATATTATCTTGCATTTCCCCAGAAAATTACGATTTAAATTTAAAAGAAATAAAAAGTTTAGATATTCCATTCGGTTTTAAATTGAATGGTTTTGTAAGAACTAATCCAAAACCAAATTACACTGGAGCTTACAATAAAAGTAAAACTGGAAATCCAAATGAATTTCTTGGGGTAAGAAAAGATTTAACTCCAGAAAAAATGCTAGAATTTGCAAAAAAATTCAAAGATGCAGGAGCTACAATTATTGGTGGTTGTTGTGAAACTACACCTTCACATATTAAAGCTTTTTCTAAGCTTAAGTAGTTTTTTTGTAATCAGCTTTTCTTACAAAATAAATTCCAACTGAAACAGCGATTAAAGAAATTAATACTTTTGTGGTAATTAATTCTTTTAAAAATATATAACTTAAAATTGTTCCAAAAATTGGAATTAGATATGACACTTGTGATTGGAAAATTAAACCATTATTAACTAAAATTCTAAATCGTAACAACCAAGCAATACCTGTTGAAACAAGACCTAAATAAATAACAGAAATTGTCGAGTCTAATCTTGGTGTTAAATTCCAAGGCTGTTCTATAAAACTGACGAGTGGTATCAAAATAATTGTAGCCCAAATTAATATAGATCCTGTTACATTTTCATTTTTTTTCTTACTAATTTTTAAAGTTAGTAAACCACCAATTACATAACAGGTTGAGCCTAAAAGAATTAATAAAGCAGATAAAAAATTATTCTCATCAATCAAAAGGTTATCTGAAAATAAATAAAGTATTCCTGAAAATCCTATCAAAATTCCAAATGTTTTAATAAAATTAAACTTTTCGTTTGTTGTATAAAAATGACCTAGAACAGTTGAGCTTAAAGGTGTAGTTGACATTAAAATTGCTGCTAAGTTACTTTGAACAGATTGAACTCCATAAGCTATCAAATAGAATGGTGCTACTAAATTTATAAATCCAATCATAGCAAACCAATGCCAATCTTTTGAGAATGCTTCTATCTTTATATTTTTATAATAACAAAGTAATAAAACTGGAATGGCTCCAAAAAAAACTCTTAAAAATGCAATGGTAACTGGACCATATGAGTATGTTGCAATTTTAATATTAAAAAAGGCAGAAGCCCAAATTAATGCAAGCAAAATTAACAAAAGGTAATCTGTAATTTTAGCTTGTCTCATTCAGTAATCTCCTCAGTAACTCCATTTGTAATTTTTTTTAAATTTGTAAAATCTATTTTAAATACACAGTTTGGATGACCAGCAGCAGCAAACAGTAAGTTAAATCTACTTAAAGATTTATCTATTAAAATTTCAATCTTTTTTAAATGACCAATAGGTGAAACTCCTCCAATTGTGTAACCTGTGATATTTTTTACATCTTCGGCTGAAGCCATAGATGCATCCTTTATTTTAAGTGCCTTCTTAATCCTGTTTAATGACACCCTTTTATCGCCTGCAACTAAGCATAAAGTGAAACTATTCTCAGTTTTAAAGAGTAAACTTTTTACAATTGCTCCTACCTCACAACCTAAAGATGAAGCTGCCTCAAGGGCAGTCCTGGCAGAGGTTTCAAGAACTATTATATTTTGAGATTCATCATAATCCTTAAGGATTTTTTCAACTCTTTGAACTGGCTCTTTGTCTAATAAACTCATTATTCAACTTTTAATTGTTAGTCAATTTGCACATTACCTATTAAACTTATGTAAAAAATGCATAGGTGATATCAATTAAAAGAGCATTATCTATCAGTCTTTTTTTGTTATTACAACGCCCAGTATTATAAAGGAGAGATTATGAGTTCAAGTGATGTATTAAAGACTATTAAAGATAAAGATATTGAATACGTAGATCTAAGATTTACTGATCCTAGAGGTAAACTTCAACATGTAACCATGGATGCCAAAATGGTGGATGAAGATATGTTGAACGAAGGAATTTTTTTTGACGGTTCCTCTATAGCTGGCTGGAAAGCTATTAATGAGTCTGACATGATCCTTAAGCCAGATAATTCTAGAGCGATCGTAGATAGCATTTTTTGGTCCTGAAGCTGAATTTTTTGTATTTGACGATGTAAGATTCAAAAATGACATGAATGAAACTGGATTTAAAATAGATAGTAAGGAAGGTCCTTACAATTCAGGAAGAGAATATGAAAATGGTAACATGGGTCACAGACCAGGAATTAAGGGTGGTTATTTCCCGGTTCCACCTGTGGATAGTGAACAAGATATGAGAAGTGAATATCTAAAAGCTATGAAAGAAATGGGAATTAAGGTTGAAAAACACCACCATGAAGTTGCACCTAGCCAACACGAGCTTGGAATGTATTTTGGAACTCTTGTGGATCAAGCGGATAACTTACAGCTTTATAAATATGCTGTTCACATGGTTTCTAACTCGTTTGGTAAGACAGCTACCTTTATGCCTAAACCTGTTAAAGGTGATAATGGTTCAGGTATGCACGTTCACCAATCCATTTGGAAAGGTGATACTGCATTATTTTCAGGTGATAAATATGCGGGCTTATCTGATACAGCTCTGCACTACATAGGTGGTATTTTAAAACATGCAAAAGCAATTAATGCTTTTTCAAACGCTACGACGAATAGTTACAAAAGACTAATTCCAGGATTTGAGGCTCCAGTTTTATTAGCTTATTCGGCTAGAAACAGATCAGCATCATGTAGAATTCCTATCACTCTAAGTAAAAAAGCAGCTAGATGTGAAATTAGATTTGGTGATGCTGCTGGTAATCCATATTTAACTTTCTCTGCAATGTTAATGGCTGGTTTAGATGGAATTAAGAATAAAATTGATCCAGGTAAATCATTTGATAAAGATCTTTATGCTTTATCGGAAGATGAAGTTAAGAAAATTCCAACTGTTTGTGGATCTTTAAGAGAAGCAATGGAAAGTCTTGATAAAGATAGAGATTTCTTAAAACAAGGTAATGTATTTACTGATGATCAAATAGATGCTTATATTGCATTAAAGTTTGAAGAAATACACAATTTTGAACACACACCTCATCCGATAGAGTTTGAGATGTATTACAGTTGTTAATTTTTATTGTCTGGTTTTAGCAATTTTGTTTTTGCCAGAACCTTTTTTAACAATGTAATCAAGTGTTCCATTTGCTCCAGTATCAACAGATTTTATAAGAGATCTTAAAAAAGTTTTTCTCTTTTCTTTTCTGTCCTCGCTGTTTTGCAAATTTCTGATTTCAAAGACGTTCATAGGTAGATATTATCAATCTATGCGTTTATTGCAACTCTGGTATGTTCAAAATGGGATTATACTTTAAAAGACTCTCCGCAGCCACAACGCTCGGTTTCATTGGGATTATTGAAGACAAATGATGATGAAAAATCCTCCTTTTTATAATCCATCTCAGTGCCTAGAAGATACATAACTGCCGCCGAATCAATATAAACTTTTACTCCTTTATCCTCGATCAACTCATCATTAGGATTTACCTCTTTTGAATATTCCATTACGTATGACATACCTGCACAACCACCTGATTTTACAGAAACTCTTACACCTATCGCATTTTTTTCAGCGTTAGACATTATTTCTTTAATTCTTAAAGCTGCATTATCACTTAATTTAATAATAGGGTTCATTATAAGTTTAACTCCAATTTCGCTGCATCTGACATCATATCTTTATTCCAAGGAGGATCCCAAACCAATTCAAGATTTACATCATCTATTCCCTCTACTTGCATTGCACCCTCTTTTACTTCTTTTGGTAAACTTTCTGCAACGGGACAATTCGGTGTAGTTAATGTCATCTTAATTTCAGCCTTACGACCATTTACCTGTATATCATAAATTAAACCAAGTTCATATATGTTCACTGGTAATTCAGGATCATAAATTTTTCTAATTTCCTCAATTATTTTGTTTTTTACATCCATAATTAATTTTCTGTGGTTATTTCTTTCCCATCATTTTCCATTGCAGATACTAAAGTGTGCCATGATAAGGTAGCACATTTAACTCTCATTGGATATTGTTTAACACCTGATAAACACATCAATTTCGTTTTATCGTCCTCTTTTAAAATATTATTTTTAAGTTCAGGATTTTCTTTAATCATTCCTAAAAAATCCTCAATTATTTCTTTAGCTTCATTATCACTTTTGCCTTTAATCAAATCAGTCATTATTGAAGCTGATGCCATTGATATTGCACATCCACTTCCTTCGAAAGAAATATCCTCTACTTTTCTTTGGTCATTCAATTTAAGATACACATGTACATTATCTCCACACAATGGATTATTGCCTTTTGCATCTTTATTAAAGTTTTCTGTTTTCCCTAAATTTCGAGGGTTCTTACCATGCTCTAAAATTATTTCTTGATATAATTCTTTTAAGTTCATTTTAAATCAAAAATTTTTTTACAATTATTAATACCTTCATTTAGTTTATCTAAATCGTCTTTGGTATTGTAAACTCCTAATGATGCTCGTGCACTTGCGGGTATACCTAATTTGTCATGAAGTATTTGACAACAATGATGACCCGCTCTTATAGCAACTCCAGTTTCATCCAGAATAGTTGCAATGTCATGTGGATGAACTCCTTCTACCGTAAAAGATAGAACTCCTCTTGTCCATATTCTATTAATTCCTTTTCGTGCTTTATTATGTTTTCAATTCCAATATTTTCTAAAAATTTTATTGATTGATCAAAAGCTATTACTTGCGCTGTTGCCATTGTGCCAGCCTCATACTTATTTGGTAACTCACCATAAGAAATTCTATCTTTTTTTACTTCATTTATCATTCCTCCACCTCCTTGATATGGTGGAAGTTGCTCTAACCATTTCTTTTTTCCATACAAAACTCCAAGTCCTGTCGGGCCATACATTTTGTGACATGATATTGCATAAAAATCACAATCCAGGTCTTGCATATCTAATTTTAAATGTGGTCCTCCCTGACATCCATCTACTACAACAACTATGCCCTTAGAATGTGCTAATTGGGTTATCTCTTTAATTGGTAAAACTGCACCAGTGACATTGGATAAATGAGTTATTGCTATTACTTTAGTTTTATCTGTAATTTCTTTTTCTATATTTTCAATCGGAATATCTCCGTCTTCATTTATCTCTGCAAACTTTATTTTTATATTTTTGGATTTTCTTAAAAAATGCCATGGGACATAATTTGAGTGATGTTCTAGCTCTGTGATTAAAATTTCGTCATTTGGCTCCAAGATCGCTTGACCTAAAGTGTTAGCGACCAAATTTAAAGCCTCTGTAGCACCTTTAGTAAATACAATTTCATTTTTATCTTTCGCATTTATATATTTTTGAACAGAAGTTCTTGTATTTTCATATAAATTAGTAGCTGCAACAGCTAAATAATGTATGCTTCTGCCTACATTTGAAAACTGTTTAGAGTAAAAATCATTTATTCTATCTAAAACTACCTTAGGTTTTTGAGATGAATTAGCGCTATCTAGGTAAACTAAATCGTTGTTCTGAATTTTTTCATCAAAAATCGGAAACTCTTTTCTAATGTTATTTATGTTCATTGTTTTAATCCAATAATATTTGTAATTAAGTTTTTTATTTCTACGTCTGTAATCTTTTCAACAACATCCATTAAAAACCCATTTATCAGAAGTTCTTTTGACTGTTGATAATTCAAACCACGAGACATTAAGTAAAAAATTGAATTTTCATCTAAGCTACCAGATGCTGATCCGTGAGAACATTTTACATCATCAGCATAAATTTCTAATTCTGGTTTTGCATTAAACTCTGATGTCTCATCAAGCAGTATTGCTTTACTCAATTGATATCCATCAGTTTTTTGAGCTTTTGAGTTTACAAATATTCTTCCTTGATATGCAGATTTTGTATTTTTTCCAAGAACACTTTTAATAAGCTGATAACTTTTTGTGTTTTCCACTAAATGATTTATTGTAGTTCTAATTTCGTGTTGTTGATTTTCCTTTAAGGAAAAAATACCATTAATAAATGCTGATGAATACTCACCATTTAAATTACAATTAATCTCATTTTTAAAATAATCTGAACCAGCAGATAATATAAATGTTTCTGAAACACTGTTATTGTCCTGTTCAATATTGTTAAAAGAGTATTTTAAATTATTATTTCTAAATTTATCAATTTTATAGTTTTTCAGGATTGAGTCTTTTTCTAAGTTGAAGTTATAAAAAATATTAATAAAATTTTTAACTGTAGTATTAGCAAAATAATCAATAAGCTTAAAAC
>LUMQ01000815.1_pt1 | contig 10087 bp, 9 predicted proteins | sample 729621 | NCBI WGS metagenome assembly LUMQ01 (sample SAMN03860259, study PRJNA289734) | marine metagenome | biome: seawater column; feature: ocean; material: water; isolation source: Red Sea water column Station 12 - depth 25m | place: Saudi Arabia: Red Sea | collected 2011-10-15 | depth 25 m | reverse complement strand
TATTCGACAGGGTAATGATTTCATAGTCTGCACAATTGCAAAATTACCCTTAAATTCCTCGCCGCAGTGGATACATGAAGTTTATGGTTTTTTTCTAGCAGTTTTTACTTTTGCAATAGTCTTTGGAGCATTTGCCGCAAATGTTCTTTATGGAGCGATGCGCGCAGTACCAAAGTCACAACTTGAAACTGCTGTTTCATTTGGAATGACGGATGGACAAGTGTTTCGAAGAATATTGGTTCCTCAAATGTGGATATATGCACTTCCAGGACTTGGAAATTTATGGATGATTTTGATAAAGGCCACGCCACTTTTGTTTTTACTCGGTATAGAAGATATCGTTTATTGGGCTAGAGAACTTGGTGGCACAAAGACTGCAAAATTTACAAGTTATCCGCATGGAGACTGGAGAGTATGGTATTTTTTTGGCTTACTCGTCTTCTATCTTATTTTTACAAGAATATCAGAAGTGACGATAGATGGTCTAACCAAACGTCTTTCTCGTGGAGCAGCTACGCTAGGTAGTAACTTACAAGGACAAGTTGGAAGATGAGCTGCTTTGAAATTATAACCGATTACGGGCTTCGATCGATCGGCTTAGGAGAGAGATTGTTACCTAAAACAGATTTTACAATTTGCCATCAGTTGACGCTTATTGGATCTGGTATGTTATGGAATATTTATTTTGGAACCGTTGCGCTTGCCAGTGGCTTTGTGCTCGCCACACTGTTAGCTTTGGGAAAGGCCGCAAATCATTTTTATCTAAGAAAAGCCTCTGAATGGTTTATATTCGTGTTCAGAGGCTCACCCCTGTTCATCCAATTTTTCTTTGCCTATTTTTTATTTTTATCCTTAAAACAAAATTTCACATTTTTTTCCCCCTTAACATCAGCATGGGCTGGAGCCTTATTTGTTCTTTTTTGCAATACTGCAGCTTATAGTGGTGAGATATTTTATGGTGCCCTTAGAGCCATACCAAAAAATGATATTGAAGCTGCTGATGCTTATGGAATAACCGGTTGGGCTCGATTTCGGCGTATAATATGGCCAACTATGCTAAGGCTGGCTTGGCCAGCTTATACCAATGAAGCTATTTTTCTATTTCATGCAACTACGCTCGTATTTTTTTCAGGATTTCCAGCATGGCAACAACGGGGCGACGCACTTTACTATGCAAATTATTTTGCCGACAAAACTTTCAATCCTTTTATTCCATACCCAATTCTAGCCGGGTACTTTATTATTTTAACCCTTATTCTCATTGGCTTATTTGGCGTAGCTAATAGAAAATTAAATAATCACTTACCAAAAGAGCAACATTCCAAAATAAAGTTTAAAATAAAACTAATACGTTAGTTTTGTAGAAAATTATTGGACATACTATCAAACTAGTGTGATTTTCATCATAAAGAATTTTAATAATGTTAGATCCAGATAAAATCAAAAACGTCAGAATTGCGGCATGTGATCTTAATGGTCAGATGCGAGGAAAGATTTTACCTAAATTTGAAGAAAAGAAATTTAATGATGGCAGTATACGAATGCCTCTCTCGGCCCTGAATGTAGATGTTTTTGGTGCCGATATCGAGAACAGTCCTTTAGTTTTCGAAACTGGGGATCAGGATGGCTTATTAAAAAGCACCCATCGCGGTGCAATCCCAATTCCTTGGTTAAAAAACCCCACGGCACTAGTCCCGATGTCGATGTTCATGGAAACTGGAATGCCGTTTGAAGGTGATCCACGTTATGCTCTAGAGCGTATTTTAAAAAATTATGAGACAAAAGGATTAAAAGTTTTAGCCGCAACAGAGATGGAATTTCATCTAATAGATGAAAGCAAGAATTCTATTTTGCCTCCCATCAATCCGATTTCAAAAAAACGATTATCTACTCCCGATATTCTTGGCATATCTGAACTTGATTGTTTCGAAGATTTCTTTACCGACCTTCAGGATAGTTGTGAACAAATGGGAATTAACGTGCAATCTATTATTTCCGAGTCAGGGTGTGGCCAATTTGAAGTTACACTTAAACATTGTGAGGCATTAAAAGCCAGTGATGATGCATGGTTATTCAAATCACTGGCCAAAGGGCTGGCTAGAAAACACGGCATGGCGGCAACATTTATGGCTAAACCCTATTTACAGGATGCAGGTAATGGCATGCATATCCATTTTTCAATTCTCAATCTTGATGGTGACAATATCTTTGATAATAAAACAAACGAAGGTTCAGAAGTTTTGAGATGGGCTGTTGCTGGATGTCTCAAGGGCCTTCGTGGTTCAACTTTGATTTTTGCTCCATTTGGAAATAGCTATAAAAGATTTGTAAAAAATGCTCATGCGCCAACTTCGGCACAGTGGGGTTACGAAAACAGAACAACTGCGATACGAATTCCAGGTGGTGACTTTGCATCAAAACGTATTGAACATAGAGTGGCAGGCGGTGATACTAACCCATATCTTGCCATGGCAGTAGTGTTGGGTTCTGCACTTTTAGGCATTGAAAATAAACTTAAGCCGGCAAGACCAGTATCGAATAATGGATATAGCAATAGGGCTGAAGAGCTGGCTGAAAGTTGGAAGGAAGCAATAGATTGTTTTGAAAATGATCCATTTATTAAAAAGATATTTTCTAACCAATTAATTGACAATTTAGTGAGAACCAAGCGACAAGAATTATCTGAATTTAAAAAGATTGTATCAAGTAAACATTGGAAATACTATGTTGCGGCAATTTAAGGGTATTTTATGAAAATAGGTATTCTAGAAGCAGGTCACGCTCCAACTGAAGTGCAAAATATGGTTGGGGATTATTCTAAAATGTTTGAAAACCTATTTTCTGGCCAAGGGTTTGAGTTTAAGTCCTACGATATTGAGGCAATGGTTTTTCCTGCATCACCTTTTGAGGCAGAGGGTTGGCTAATCACTGGGTCCAGGCATGGTGTCTATGAAAAGCATAGTTTCATTAAACCGCTTGAAGAGTTTATTAGAAAAATTGAGAAAGAGAAAATCCCCCTGCTGGGTATTTGCTTTGGACACCAGATAATCGCACAAGCTCTAGGGGGAAAGGTAGAAAAATTTTCAGGCGGATGGTCGGTGGGTATCCAAGAATATAATTGGGATGGTAAAAGTATGTACTTAAATGCCTGGCACCAAGACCAAGTAATTGAAAAACCCGTGAAGGCTAAAGTTTTGGCTGAAAATTCATTCTGCAAGTATGCCGCATTAAGTTACGGAAATACCATTTTAACAACTCAACCACACCCAGAATTTACTCACGAAGTTATAAAGGGTTTGGTTGAAACCAGGGGAAAAGGTCGTGTGCCAGAGAACTTATTAAAAGAAGCTTTGAGTAATTTCGATATGGAAGTATCTTTAAATGAAATAGTTAATAAGTTCAGCACGTTATTACATGGTGGAAGATGAGTAAATTAGATGAAATGATCTCGAGTTTTCCTGAGGCAGCAAAAGAATATATTAAAGGCAAGAAATTGGATGAAGTGGAATGTGTTATTGCCGATCTTCCCGGGATAGCGCGAGGAAAGGCTGTTCCCGCTACAAAGTTTTCGCGGCAAAATTCTTTTCATCTTCCAGACTCCATATTTTTTCAAACAATAACTGGTGGTTGGGGCGAAGCTGCTGGTGAAGAAGGTTTCGTTGAAAGAGATATGATACTGAAGCCTGATATCTCAACCGCTTCAGCAGCACCATGGACAGGTGATTGGACTTTACAAGTTATTCATGACGCGTTTGATCGTAAAGATGAACCCATACCGTTTGCCCCCAGAAATGTTTTAAAAAGAGTCGTTTCCCTATATCACGAAAAGGGCTGGGACCCCATTGTCGCTCCAGAAATGGAATTCTTTCTTGTTGCTCGCAATCTAGATCCTGCTAACCCAATCGAGGCGATGATGGGACGGTCAGGGCGCCCTGCTGCCGCTCGGCAGGCATATTCAATGACTGCAGTTGATGAATTTGGCCCAGTAATAGATGATATTTACGACTTTTCCGAAGCGCAGGGTTTTGAAATTGACGGTATTACACAAGAAGGTGGTGCAGGCCAGCTGGAAATTAACCTTCGACATGGATGCCCAATAAAACTTGCCGATGAGGTGTTCTATTTCAAGAGGTTAATACGAGAAGCAGCCTTACGGCATGACTGTTTTGCAACCTTTATGGCGAAGCCAATTGAAAATGAGCCAGGCAGCGCCATGCATATTCACCACTCTATCATTGATTTAGAGAGTGGGTTTAATGCATTTTCAGGCCCTCAAGGAGGGGAGACAGATCTATTTTACCACTTCATCGGTGGACTACAGAAATACATGCCGGCAGCGATTGCCGTGATGGCTCCCTACGTGAACTCCTATCGTCGCTATGTAAAAGACCATGCTGCACCAATAAACTTGGAATGGGGTCGAGACAATAGAACCACAGGAATACGAATACCCTTGTCTGATCCGGAGGCGAGACGAATTGAAAATAGAGTGGGTGGGATGGATTGTAATCCATATCTAGGAATAGCTGCTTCATTAGCTTGTGGTTATTTGGGAATGGTAAATGAAATTCGCCCAATCAAGCAATTCCGTGGTGAAGCATACGAAGGAGAAGCTGAAATACCCCGAATTATGGGACAGGCGCTTGATATTTTTGAACAGGCAACAGATTTTCATCAAGTGCTACATCCAGAGTTTGCTCGGGTTTACTCAATAGTTAAAAGAGCAGAATATGACGAGTTTCTACAAGTCATTAGTCCTTGGGAACGAGAACACCTTTTACTAAACGTATGAATTTATTGCATTCAAATGATACCTTAGGGAAGTATCCAGATAGCTGGTACGCGGCAACGGCTAAACATTTAGATCCATTTCCAATTCTCAAGGGAGCCAAAAAATATGATGTATGTATAGTGGGTGCTGGATATACAGGCTTAAGCACCGCACTCCATTTATCAAAGTTAGGCTATTCTGTAGCTGTTTTAGAAGCTCATAGAGTTGGATTTGGAGCCTCAGGCCGTAACGGTGGTCAACTTGGTGCTGGCCAAAGAGTAAGCCAAGATGAACTTGTAAGTTATTTGGGTGAAAAACACGCACATAATCTTTGGCTTCTTGCAAAAGATGCCGTGAACACAGTTAAAGAGATTATAACGACAAATAAAATCGACTGTCACTTAAAACCAGGTGTTGCAACATTAGGTTTCAATTCGAAAGAGGTCAAAGGACTTCATCAGTATGCCGAGTATCTTGAGAAAAAATATAATTATGATGGATTGGAGAAATTAGATCATAAAGTCTGCAGTGCAATCTGTGGCTCTGAAAAATACAAAGGTGGCATTTTGGATATGAATGCTGCTCACCTGCATCCACTGAGATTTGTTTTTGGCTTGGCAAAAGCTGCAATCCAAGCTGGGGCTGATATTTTTGAGAAATCTGAAGTAACAAGTTTGTTGCCTGGCAAAGTAAACAGAACATTAACAATTTCGGGGGAAGTTCAATCTGAATTTGTTGTTCTGGGATGCAACGGATATCTAGGCAACTTAGAGCAAAAAGTTGCAGCCAAAGTCATGCCCATAAATAATTTTATAGTAGCTACCGAGCCGCTTGGTGATAGAGCCAAAAGTGTTCTTGCTAAAGACATAGCAGTGGCTGATACAAAATTCGTAGTAAATTATTTTCGCCTTTCAGATGATCAACGACTTTTATTTGGGGGGGGTGAGAATTATTCTTATAAGTTCCCCACAAACATTACTTCAACAGTTTTGAAACCAATGTTGGAGATATTTCCTCACTTATCTAATGTAAAAATAGATTATGCATGGGGTGGAACATTAGGAATTACAATGAATAGAATGCCATATTTTTGTCGAGTAACAGATACAATTTTATCTGTTTCAGGTTTCTCAGGTCATGGTTTGGGAACAGCAACTCACGCAGGAAAACTGCTTGCACTGGCGATAAACGGACAACAAGACGGCTTTAACACAATGGCTAATATCCCAATTAAGTCTTTTCCCGGCGGAGCAAAATTTAAAAGTCCTCTGCTTATCCTGGCTATGAGCTGGTATGCATTGCGCGATAGATTAGGCATTTAAGGAACAGCCTTATTTATTCATTTTGCTTAACTGTTCCTGTAAATCAGATAGCTGCTTTTTAATCGACTCTAATTCTTCTGTTTTGTTATTAACTTCGTCCCCCGCAGTACCTTCTTTAGAAGAAGTTTGCATAGGCCAATTCCCAAAACCATTTGAAAAGGCAGCTAAAAAAGCTTCTTGTTGCGCTTTGATTGCTTCAAAGCCAGGCAGAGTATTGGAAGACGAAATATTCTCAAGCATTTTTTGTTGTCCCTCTCTGAGCATCTCAAATGACATTTCAAGAAATTGAGGCACTACAGATGTAGCTTGGGTGGTGTAGGATCTCACCAAATCAGTAAGAACATCGATTGGTAAAACGCTTTCTCCCCGACTTTCATGCTCGGCTATAATTTGCAAAAGATACTGTCGCGTTAGATCGTCACCTGATTTTAGATCAAGGATCTGTACATCCCTACCTTCATGTATAAATTTTGCAATGTCTTCGAGGGTTACATAGTCGCTCGTCTCAGTGTTATATAACCTTCGACTTGCGTATCTTTTTATTAATAAAGTCTCTTTTTTTTCCGACAAAGTACCCTCCAAATGCAGCACTGCGGCACAGTTTATGCTGTTGCAGAAAAAAAATAAAGGGTGTGTTATCCACACACCCTAAAAATTCGAAGGGAGGATTTCGAATTTATTTAACCGTAGCCACTTTCTTACTTGCCGCTGCCACATCTTTAGAGGCTTTTTTCACCGCGGAAGAAGCTTCTTCTGTCATTTCTTTGCCTGCTGCCATAATAATTTCAACAGTTTCCATTTGTACCTTTTTTGCTATCTCGGTAAAAGCAGTCACATTTTCTGATGCCAATTCCGCTTGATTTGAAGCAAATTCTGTCATAGCTGCGACATAATTTGCCGGTTCTTCCTTTGCTGATGAAACAGCTTGCAGTTTACCAATAGTATTTTTTGCCCATACCGTCGAAATTTCGGTAGATTTACTCGCTGCTTCTAAAGCTACATTAGCTAGCTTCTCATTTAATAAAGCAGAACTTTTGAATGTTTTTTCAACACCAACAGTATCAAATGGAAAATTTCCCATCATATCTTTCATTAATTTGTTAATGTCGTCTAAGTTTGACATCTCGAACTCCTAGTTATGTAGTTAAATTAACTTTATATTGTTGTTACATGCTGCACCGCAGAAATGCAACACCTTTTTTCTGCATTGCAGCATTTTAGCTTTTTTTAAGTACGTATGTCCCGGGAGCATCTGACAACGAAGGATAACTTTTAGATCCTTCCTTTCTCGCCTTCACTTTTTCACCAGAGAAGGATCCTATCCATTTTTCCCATACGGGCCACCAACTACCAGAAAAATGAGTTGCATTTATTCCAAGTGAAAAACTATTTTTTTGGCATAGGCCACGTAGATATTCTATTGCCATTTTGCCCGGCAAGTTTGAACCATCGCCATTCCAATACAGCAAATCAAAAGCCGGAGGAGATTGACCCATCATGTAACTTTTAATAGCGGGTGAGTAGATCAGATCGTTAGATCGCAAAAAACTAAAGGTGCGAGCCATAATAAAACTTTTCAGAATACCCGATTGCGTAACCTCTCGCTCTATTGAGTCTATGAAATCATTTTGCAGAAAAGGAGTAAACTCTCCCTGTTCTGCGAAGTCGGTCAACGTTGTAAAAAAAGTTGCAGCCCGAATTGAATTATCATTAATTTTGTTGAGATATGCTATCGTTAACCCAAGCGTAGTTCCTCCAATACAATACCCAATTGCATTTATTTGTTTTTGTGACGTGATAGACTTAATCACCTGGATTACGTTTAGATAACCATCATTAATGTAATCATCCATTCCTACATCAGAATAACTATCATCTGGATTAACCCAAGAAACTACAAAAACAGTGTAGCCTTTCGATACAAGCCAGGAAATAAAACTATTTTGCTTTCTTAAATCAAGAATGTAAAATTTGTTTATCCATGGAGGAAATATAACCAAGGGTATCTGATGAACAGTTTTCGTTTTAGGGCTATATTGAATAAGCTCTAATAGCCTATTTCTAAAGACAACCTTTCCGTCTTGTGTTCCTAAATTTTTTCCTACCTCAAAAGCTCGTTCGTCAGCCAAACGAACTATTAACTCTCCATCATTAGCCTCTAAATCTGCAATTAAGTTTTCAAGACCATCTATCAAAGATTGACCGTTTGTCTTCAAAGCAAGCTCAAGAGCATCAGGGTTGGTGCCTAAAAAATTAGTTGGTGCCATCATCTCAACAATTTGATCTGTAAAATAGATTAATCTTTTTCTCTCTTTTTCCGACAAACCATCAATATTTTGAGCTGTCTTTTTGATTAGATCAGAATTTTGCAAGTATTGATTTTTAACAAAATTGAAGTATGGATTTAAGCTCCACAAAGGGTTTTCAAATCTCGAATCCTTAGTATAGCTATCTATGGTTGGGGCATCGGAAGCTACGAATGCATGCTGCATTTCCACCATATTTTGCAAGGTTTTTCCCCAAAATTCTACTTGCTGTTCCAAAATTTTATATGGATTTTCAGCCATATTTTGCCAGTAAGCTGAGGCTGCTGATATCGCCAAATCTTGACCAGGTCCTTGAAGGCCTGGATCTAAAGATTTCTTATTCTGCACTACCGTAAGGTAAATTTTCCGTGTGGTTTTTCTGCTTTGCAGCATTGCAAAATTGAGTTACTAGAAATCACTAGGAAGTTCAACTGTACGCTTAAGGATGCGATATGCATAAGACATTCGGCTACGACTTTATGGAAACAATAAGAAATACTAATCAATGGTTAGGAGCTACCGCCAAATCTTTTGCATCCTATCCAGCCTATGAAATCACCCCAAACCCTATGATGAATTGGTTAGCAGCTTGGGGAGAAGTCACCGAGCGCAGCTTTGAGCGTATGGTCGCAAAACCCGACTGGAACATTGATAGTTTTACCTGTGAAGATGGGCGCGATCACTTAGTAGACATCAAAATAAAAATTAAAAAACCTTTCGGTGACTTAGTTCATTTTGATGTGCAAGACAGAAAAGCGATAAATAAAAAAGTATTATTGATAGCGCCGATGTCTGGTCATTATGCTACACTTTTGACTTCCACAGTCCATAGCTTGATAGCGGATTGTGAGGTTTATATTACTGACTGGCATAATGCCCGGGATATTCCCGTTTCGGCGGGAAAATTTGATATAGAAGACTATACCAAGTATCTTATTGAATTTATGAAATATCTTGGGCCAGATATACATGTTGTTGCTGTCTGCCAACCTGCCCCACTTGCTCTCGCCGCAACAGCTTTTATCAGTGAATATGAAAAAAATAGCATACCTAAAAGTTTGATTCTTATTGGTGGCCCAATCGATCCTGATGCCAACCCAACAGAAGTAACCGATTTTGGGCGCCGAGTAACAATGGGACAATTAGAGCATACAATGATCCAGAATGTTGGTGTGAAATATGCCGGAATAGGGCGGCAAGTTTATCCTGGCTCATTACAACTTTATTCATTTCTTTCTATGAATATGGATCGACATTCACGAGCATTTATGGATCAAATTTTTCGGGTAGCTAAAGGAGAAGCTTCAGATCACGATAAGCACAATAAATTTTATGATGAGTATTTGGCTGTAATGGATATGCCTGCAGAATTTTATCTCTCAACAGTAGAGCGTATATTTAAAAAACGTGAAATTGCTGAAAATAAATTCTCCATAGATGGTATGAAAATAGATTTTTCCAAAATTACTAGCGTGAACATTATGACTGTAGAGGGCGGGAAAGATGATATATCAGCTCCTGGTCAGTGCTATGCCGCTCTTGAGCTCTGTACTGGTTTAAACGAAAATAAAAAGTCTAGTTATGTTGAACCAGACGCAGGGCATTATGGAATATTTGCCGGACGTTACTGGCGCAACAAAATTAGGCCACTAGTTTTGGACGTTATGAACAAAAATTAGATATTTCTA
>LUMQ01000748.1_pt1 | contig 10146 bp, 10 predicted proteins | sample 729621 | NCBI WGS metagenome assembly LUMQ01 (sample SAMN03860259, study PRJNA289734) | marine metagenome | biome: seawater column; feature: ocean; material: water; isolation source: Red Sea water column Station 12 - depth 25m | place: Saudi Arabia: Red Sea | collected 2011-10-15 | depth 25 m | reverse complement strand
ATAAATATGTTCCTGACCCTAATTTTTCTACAACGAAGACTTTACTTTCCCATAATGAATCTGTTTTTGCATTTAATATCAAATGCTCTGGTCTTATTCCAATTTTTATACTATCCCCTTCTTGAGTATTATCAGAAATTTTTGGTACATTTAACTTTCCAGTCCCCATTATATCTACTTCAGAACTCTTTGAACTTTTACTTAAAATTTTACTATCTATAAAATTCATTTTTGGAGATCCGATAAAACCACCAACAAACAGATTATCTGGGTTATTATATAAGTTCATGGGTGATCCCTTTTGTGAAACTATACCTTGATCCAATACAACAATATCATTTGCAAGTGTCATGGCTTCAGTTTGATCGTGGGTTACGTAAATCATTGTTGCATTAAGTTGATCATGTAATTTTGCCAATTCTACTCTCATTTGTACTCTTAATGCTGCATCTAGATTAGATAATGGTTCATCGAATAAGAAAACTTTTGGTTTTCTTGTAATGGCTCTACCAATAGCTACTCTTTGACGTTGTCCTCCAGATAATTGTTTGGGTTTTCTCTCAAGATACTCTTCTATCTGTAAGATTTTAGCAGCCTCCATCACTCTTTGCTCTATCTCTTCTTTTGATTTTTTTTCAATTTTTAAACCAAAAGCCATATTATCAAATACAGTCATATGAGGATAAAGAGCATAAGATTGAAATACCATTGCAATATTTCTTTCTTTAGGTGGTAGATCATTTACAACTTTATCATCAATAGATATTGTACCTGAATTAATTTCCTCTAAACCAGCAATCATTCTTAAGATTGTTGATTTACCACATCCACTTGGGCCTACTAGAACTGTGAAAGACTCACTTTTTATATCAAGAGAAACATCTTTGATCACATGTGTGCTACCAAAAAACTTGTTTACTTTATCTATTTTAATACTTGCCATTTTTAATTTAATATTAATTTTTTGTTATTAATTATAGATTTAATTAATTTTGTCATCAAAGGGATTTTTTTTTGTTGAATTTTTTTTATTACAAATGGAGCAATTTCTCTTGCAAGTTGCTCTCCCTCCACGGTTTCATTAGGCATAAATTTTCTTTTAGCATTTTTGAATGTATAGCCTTGCCCTAAGTAACTTCCCATTTTACTATTTCTACCTCCAGCAGCACTGACGTATAAATCTCCAACTCCAGCCAATCCAAGAGCAGTCTCAATTTTTCCTTTAAAATATTTAGTAATATATATCATCTCATTTATAGATTTTTTGAATAAACTTGAAGACATATTTAAACTATCTCCAGCCCCAATAATCATTGAATAAATATTTTTAATTGAAGAACAGATCTCAACTCCAATAACATCTTTCGAAGTTTCGGTTAAATAGTATTTTGTAGTTATCATATTACAAATTTTTTTTGCGGTTTTGATATTTTTATTAGCAACAATTACACTTGTTTGTTTTTTATTTGAAAGTTCTTTTGCTAAGCAAGGTCCTTTTAAAACTGAAACGTTTATATTTTTATTAGTTTTCTTTATATCCTCTGAAATAGTAAAAATTTTCTGTTTTTTTTTCTCATACTTCAAACCTTTGGTAAGAATAAGAATTGGACTTTTAATATTTGATTTTTTAAATTCTTCACTAATAAAATTTATTCCTGATAAACTTAACGCAACAACTACCAAATCATATTTATTTTTTAATATATCAGTTGAATATTTTTTGTATTTTAGTTTATTTGGTAAATTTATTTTTAAACTAGAATGATATTTCTTTTTTGAAGACAAATTTTTAATAAAAGTTTTATTATAAGGCTCTGTGATAGTTACTTCATTTTTATTATCTATACATGGAAAAGTAAAAGCAGATCCCATTGCGCCACCGCCTATTATTAAAATTTTTTTCATTTAAGATTAAGCAATTCCTAGATGTTTTTTTCTTTTTTCTACCCAAGTTCTTATCAAATTGTCAAAGATTAAACCTATAAAAGCTACACAAATACCTAAAGTTAATCCAATACCAGCACCATTTTTATCTGATAAAGCTTTTAAAATATATTGCCCTAAATCTTCAGTGCCGATAAATGCTCCTATAATCACCATAAATAATGCAAACACTATTGTTTGATTTATACCAAGCATCATATGAGGGAATGCTAAAGGAAATTCAATTTTTGTTAATCTTTGAAATTTATTTACACCAGACATCGTCGCTGCATCATGTAAACCTGCTGGAACACTTCTAAGCCCTTCAATTGTGTATCTTGTTGCTGGTATAGTTGCATAAACAATGACAGCAATAAGAACAGAAGTGTCAGTTATTCCAAAAAGCATCATAACAGGAATAAGATAAACAAATGATGGAAATGTTTGAAATATATCACATACCCCTAACATAAATTTTGCAGAATGTTTATTTTGAAAACATAATGTGCCAACCGTAAAACCAATTATACAAGAGACAATTACCCCAAATGTTGCCATGTAAGCCGTTACTAAGGCTCTATCCCACCAAGGGCTTAGAGCTATGAATAATGTCAAACCACAAACTACTAATGCAGATCTAATTCCACCAATTAAATAGCCAGCACCAACAACTAAAACTAATGTAGCAACAGCTGGCATCCTTAAATACAAAGCCCTCATTGGTTGTAACACTTCTTGAATTAACCATGTATTAAATGCTTTTATATAAACAAAGAAGGTATCAAAAATCCAATCGACACCTTTATTCCAAAAATCAGCAGTTGATATTCCTTTATTGTGTGGAACTTCAAATAAATAATTGTAACCACCTTTAAAATAAACAGATCCAAAGTAAGCGAGTAAAATTCCAATTATGACCGTAATACTAAAAAATAATAAATTTTTATTTCTTTGAAAAAAATTCAAATTGCCAAAATAATCGACTTGCTTGTTTGCCCATGCTAATGACATTTTATCTAATAAAATTGCAATTAGACTTATACAAAGACCAGCTTCTAATGCTAATCCGATATTAAGCTGATTTAGTGCTAACAATAAATTAAAACCTAGACCTTTCGCTCCAATGAAGGCTGAAATAACAGCCATAGAAAAGCACACCATGATAACCTGGTTTACGCCAATTAAAATATCTCGTCTGGCCGTTGGAATTAGCACTTTAGACATTAGTTGCCAATTATTACAACCACTCATTCTTCCAGCTTCAATTACTTCTGGAGGAATAGCTCTCAATCCTAGTAAAGTGAGTAATATCATGGGTGGAACAGCAACAACCATAGTTATAATTACTGCAGCGTGGTCACCGACTCCAAAAAGAACAAGTGCAGGGACTAATACTGCATATTGTGGCATTGTTTGCATAACTAATAAAATTGGATATAGAGCTTTTTCTACACGTTTACTTTTATAAGCTGCAATACCTAAACTTAACCCAAATATAAAAGATAGAGGCGCAGCAACTAAAATAAAAGAGAGTGTTTGCATCGATGGTTTCCATTGTCCAAATATAGAAATATAAACCATTGTTAAACCAGCAAATAAAGCGAGTCCAATACCACTTAATTTATAAGCAAGTATTGCAAAGCCAGCTGCAACTATTGTCCAAGGTAGACCTGGTAACTCTGCCCAAGGGTTCGCATCGATCCAATCCCAACTTGTAAAGGCAACAATTGTTTCAAGTCCACCTAATAGAATTTCTCTAATTAATTCTATTAAAAAGGTCACAAAAGCTGTTAAATTTCTGCTAATTTGCAAAACTATTGGTCTGGTTTTAAATTCTTGAGTGTCCTCATTCCAAAACTCCATTGGCATCCACTCATTCATTAAGAAAAACAAGGAGTCATTTATCCATATTGGTAACCATCCAAGTAATGGAGGAAGACGCCAGAAAACATCAAAGGCATAATATCTTACTTCTTTGCCTAAAAATATATAACTACTTTGATTAGGGTCTTTTACGAATTCAGCTTGGCCTCTAATGAATTTATATGTTTCTGGAACATCAATAGCAAAACAAAGAGCAAAGAAAACAATTAATAGAAATAACCACTGAAATATTTTTGGATATTTTTTTAAAAATTCCATAATTTATTTTCCGTTCTTTCTTCCGCCAAAGACAGTATTTATTATTTTTGTCGGGTTGATTGACCCAACGGTTTTGTTATTTTCATCTATAACAGCTACAGATTTTTCTTGCGTTAATATTTTTTCTGCAACATTTTCTATGATTTCATCTTTTGAAACTTTAACATCACCTAAATTATTAGATATAGATTCATCCATTACATCTTCGATTAATAAAACTTTTTCTCTAGGCACTTCTTCAGTAAATTTTCTTACATATTCCGTGGCTGGGTTTAGAACTATATTTGCAGGTGTATCTAGTTGTTCAATTATACCATCTTTCATAATTGCAATTCGATCAGCAAGTTTTAATGCTTCATCAAAATCATGAGTAATAAACATAATTGTTTTTTGTAATTTTTCTTGAAGTCTTAAAAATTCATCTTGCATTTCTTTTCTAATTAAAGGATCTAAAGCAGAAAAAGGTTCATCTAAAAACCATATATCAGGTTCAACTGCTAGAGATCTTGCAATACCCACTCTTTGTTGTTGTCCACCTGAAAGTTCTCTTGGAAAATAATTTTCTCTTCCATCAAGTCCAACTAATTTAACCATCTCCATTGCTTTATTAATGCTCTCCTCAGTTTTGATACCTTTGATTTGAAGAGGAAAAGCTATATTTTCTACAACGGTTTTGTGTGGAAGAAGAGCAAAGCTTTGGAAAACCATTCCCATTTTGTTTCTTCTAAGCTCAATTAACTCTTTATTATTTAAATTTAATAAATCTTGACCTTCAATGAAAATTTTTCCACCTGTTGCATCTGTTAATCTTGATATACACCTTAGTAAAGTTGACTTACCAGATCCAGATAAGCCCATTACAACAAGCATCTCTCCTTTTGCCACTTCAAAAGAGGCATTGTTAACACCTACTATACAACCATTTTCTTGAAATGTTTTAGCATCAACATTACCATTTGAATCTTGAAGCATCTTTTTGGCGTTTTCACCAAAAATTTTATAAACTGCTTCGCATTTGATTACTGCTTCAGACATAATTCTTATAAAAGTATACGAAAATTAATTAAATTAAAATCAATATAATTGAAGCTTATTTCCATTAAAAATTTTTAATAAAATAAACCCTTGTATCAATTCCAGTACTTAAAAAACTTAAGGCTTCACCGCTTACTTTAATTGTTTCGTCTACTCCTACGTTATTTCCACTAACTGTAAAACCTGCAAAACATTTCTTTTTTTCAGCATCCCATTCAACAAATGTTTCATCAATCTTATTGCCGTTAATAGTATAAATTTCGTGTGCTCTAAAATTTAAGAAATTTGCACCCATTATTGCTCTTTGGGGGATAAGCTTTGTGGCATTACACACTCCCTCATACAATTCATCTGATAATTTATAATGATCAGTACCATCAAAAGTTACTAATATACCCGAGGGAAGTTTTGAAATTAATGCACTTAGTTTTCTCTCTTTTGCAATTCTCTCTTCTTCCAATTTCATTTTCCTAACTAATTCATCACCCTCGCTAAATATATTATTTAAAATAGCAAAAGAAGAAATTATGACTATTGTTAAAATTATTAGTCCTATAAATTGTTTTATGTTCTCGGGTAATCCTTTTAATCTATTAAATGAAGTTTCGTTCGACATTAATCTTGTAATTTACCGTTTTTCCAAATTCCTATTTTTTGGTCGCCATTAGCCCAAGTAAATGTTCCCTTGCCATTCATAAAACCATTAGCCCACTCTCCTTCATAAGTAGACCCATCTGGGAAAGTTAAAGTTCCAACTCCACTCCAAACGCTATTTTTAAACTCACCTTTATAGATATATCCGTTTGGCCATGTTTCTACACCTTGACCATTTTTTTTTGTTCCTACCCACTCACCTTCATAAGTAGTTTTATCTGTATAAACCCATTTTCCATATCCATTTTCACAGTTACCTTCTTTACATCCGGTGCTTCGAGCGAAAACTGATGAACTTATTAATAAACTTAAAAAAATGTAAAAAAGATATTTTCTCATAACTGTATTTTACACAAATCTTTATAAAAAAAAATCCCCCCCAACAGAATTGGGGGAGATCTTAATTTTTTAACTTTTATCCTTATTTAAGGAAAGCTTTCCAAGTTGACTCGTTATCAGCTAACCATTTTTTAGCCGCATCCTCGTGAGTCATTTTGTCAACGTCTACTAAAGCTGCCATTGCACCAATTTGACTTGTTGAGAATGACAATTTTTTAAACGCTGCTGCTGCATCTGGATGAGTTTTTGGAAAATCTTCGTGTACTGCTTTTTTCAAATAACCATCCGGAGAACCACATTTTCCGTCACCACCATCTGCTGGTCTGCAACCAGCTGTGTATGGAGGGAAGTCGATAAATGTAAAACCAGCACCATCAGTAAAGTTTGGTGTCCAGTTGAAAATTATAGTTCCTCTTCCTTCTTTTTCAGCAGCTGCTAACTCTGCCCAAAGTGCATCAGCACCTCCAGCAAACTTAACCCACCATAAATCACCTAAGCCTAGTGCATCAATCCTTTGAGGGATTAAGTCACCATGCCAAGTTTGTGGTCCTTCCAACATTCTTCCTTTTCCATCTGGAGAGTCAGGTGTTGTAAAGTTTTTTGCACAGTCTGGATTTTTTAGAGCTGTCCAATCTGGTAGACCTGGACATAGACCTTTTTCAACAACCCAGTTTGGATATCCCATATCCTCAAGAGTTCTTGCTTCATGATCACCCCAGTCTAACAAACCACCTTTGTCTAAAGCTGTTGTAAATGACTTACCGAAAGCAGATTCCCATACCTCATGAGATAGAGTTACATCACCAATTCTAATTGACTCGTAAACCGCTTGAGAGTCAGCATTTACATATTTAACATTGTTACCCATGCTTTCAAAGATTCCACCAATAACATAGGCCATAACAATTTGACTTGACCAGTTATGAGTTGGGATCACTATGGGTTTTTTACTGTCAGCGTTAGATATTCCTGCAAAGCTTACTACAGTAATTACTATAGCTGAGAGTAAAGATAGTATTTTCTTCATTTATTTCTCCTCTCTTAATATATTAAGTAAGTAAGTATCCTTAAATTTAATCTCACAGTCAACAAAAGTTGGTACTAAAATTTATATATACAATTAATCAGTACTGATTTATTCTTAAACATAAGTAATCATTGATTTAAAATGTTAGAAGAAAATTTAAGAATAAATGAACCTGGTTTAAATGTTTTGCCACCTGGGGTTGAAAGATATGTAGTTAATGGCGGTGGATTAACAGGAGTTCAGATTTTTCCGGATGATGAAATTGAAATTATTAATAATGAAGGAAATCAAATTTGTGAAATAGTTGTTTTTAATACTGATGGAAATTCAGATCCATCAATTTTAAATTTAAAATCATCTAAATCAGAAAATGAATTAATTAAAATTTTAAATAGAAATGAAGAAAGTTCGAAAATTGCTTTGCGCCAATTAGAAAAAAGAAATCTTAAAATTGCAAAATCTAAATCTTCAATCCTTTTTGATAAAGACACTCCACCAGGAGAAAAAATTAAAATAAGTTCAAAAGATAAATGTTATTGCATTTTTTCTGCACCTGGTAATGATATGTTGGTTCATGTATTGCAAAACAATCAGCGATTTCTTTTGAAGTTAAAGAAGGAGATTATATTCAAATAATTTGTCCAACTGGTAGACAATGTTCAGATTTTGTTGCTTTTGATACAGCTAAATTAGGTAAAGGTATTGAAAAAGGTTTAGATTGGCAAACAACCAGGACCTTTATGGGAAATACATTTCCAGGACCAGGATTGTATTCAAAATTTTATGATACAGACCATGAGCCTTTAGTAGAAGTAATAAGAGATACTGTTGGTAGACATGACACTTTTAATCTTGCTTGTACATCGAAGTATTACGAAGATGCTGGTTATTTTGGGCATCCAAATTGCTCAGATAACTTAAGTGGTGCTATGGAAAATTTTGGGGTTAATAGACAAAAGGGATGGCACGCTATAAATTTATTTTTTAATACTTCAGCAGGAGGCTTAAATACCGTACTTTCTGATGAGTCATTTGCTAGACCTGGAGATTATGTAATATTAAGAGCTTTAAAAGATTTAACCTGCGGAACATCAGCCTGTCCAAGTGATATAGATCCATGTAATTCATGGAACCCTACAGATATTTTTGTTAGAACTTACGAAAAAAAAAGAGAATTTACAAAATCTTTTGCATTTAGAATGAAACCAGACTCAGAATTAAAACTAACAAAAAATACAGGATTTCATGAAAGAACTTCTAAGTTAACAAGAAACTTTGTTGATGCTAGAGGATATTGGCTGCCCAATGATTACACTAAACACGGAGTAATAAATGAATATACAGCGTGTAGAGAAAAAGCAGTTTTAATTGATTTATCTTCTTTAAGAAAATTTGAAATATTAGGTCCGGATGCAGAAGAATTAATGGACTATACTTTAACTAGAAATGTTAAAAAATTGTCAGTTGGACAAATTGTTTATTCTTCGATGTGTTATGAAAATGGTTCTATGTTTGATGATGGAACATTGTTAAAAATGAGTGATCATGGATTTAGATGGGTATGTGGTGATGAATACGCAGGTGAATGGTTAAAAGAACAAGCAAAAAAGAAAAAATTTAATGTTTTAGTTAAAAACTCTACTGATCAAATAAATAATATTTCTCTACAAGGACCAAACAGTAGAAAAATTTTAGAAAAGTTTATTTTTACTCCACCAACACAACCTTCTATTTCAGAATTACAATGGTTTAGGTTTACAATCTGTAGGGTAAAAGAACTTAGTGGAATTCCATTAATGGTTTCTAGAACTGGATATACAGGCGAGTTAGGATATGAAATATGGTGTCATCCTTCAGATGCACCAGCGGTTTGGGATGTGCTCATGGAAGCTGGAAAAGATGAAGGATTAATACCTGCTGGTTTTGGAGCATTAGATTTATTAAGAATTGAAGCTGGTCTAATATTGTTTGGTAATGAATTTGACGGACAAGTTGACCCGTTTGAAGCTGGTGTTGGATTTACGGTTCCTTTAAAAACAAAAACAGCAGATTTCATCGGTAAAGAAGCATTAATAAAGAGAAAAGAAAATCCACAAAAGAAATTAGTTGGATTAGAACTTGTGGGCAAAGAAAAAGCTAATCACGGCGATTGCGTTCATATTGGAAGATCTCAAGTTGGGGTAGTCACAAGTGGATGTTTGTCTCCTACTTTAAATAAAAATATTGCTTTGTGTAGAATTGATGTGGGTCATTCAGAAATAGGTATGAATGTTGAGGTTGGTAAAATTGACGGACATCAAAAAAGAATACCTGCCAAAGTTGTTGGTTTTCCACATTACGATCCTCAAAAAACTCGTGTAAAATCATAATGTCAAAATCATCAAAGGATTTACTTGAATTTTGGGAAGATCAAATGAAACTATCCCATACATCCAGTAATTACTTTTTCAGAAAATCTCCTTCACATTATCATATGATGTTGATTGTGATGAATTCTTATAAGTTAAATGAAAACTTATCTGTCGAAGAACTTAAGACTAGACTCTTTAAAACCTCAAGACCCAAATCTGCACTTATGATCAAGGAAGCTTGTGATAAAGAATTTTTTTACCTCGAAAAAACCGGAAATGACCATAGAAAAAAGTACGTTTTACCCACACAGAATTTTGTTAATGAATTTAACGAATATTTGAAAACTCTCAAAAATTTGATTTTTTAATTAAAAATCTAATAAATATTTAGAATTTATATAAATTATATATAAAAATTATTATATTCTTTCCCTTACTAAAAAATTAAAGTTCGTTCATGTCGTTACCGACAAAAGCAAAAGTTGTCATAATTGGTGGAGGAATTCACGGGTTAAGTACCGCTTGGAAACTTTCTGAAAAATATAAAAATCCAAACGATGTAGTTGTCTTAGAAAAGAAAGACACCGCTGCAGGTGCAAGTGGAATTGCATGTGGAGTTGTTAGAAATAATTATTTTCAACCAGCAATGAGAGAATTAATGGCTCATTCAGTTAG
>LUMQ01001366.1_pt1 | contig 10169 bp, 11 predicted proteins | sample 729621 | NCBI WGS metagenome assembly LUMQ01 (sample SAMN03860259, study PRJNA289734) | marine metagenome | biome: seawater column; feature: ocean; material: water; isolation source: Red Sea water column Station 12 - depth 25m | place: Saudi Arabia: Red Sea | collected 2011-10-15 | depth 25 m | reverse complement strand
GGGTTATTGGCATTGCAACTTCTAATAATTCAACGTCAAAAATTAGTGTTGCGTTAGGAGGAATTGCTCCTCCTGCTCCGCGCGCTCCGTATCCGAGATGAGGAGGAATAACCAAACGCCTTTTTTCTCCAATTTTCATCCCCTCCACGCCAATATCCCATCCTTTAATAACTTGGCCAGCACCAAGCGTGAAGGTAAATGGTTTTCCTCTAGGTATTGAGCTATCAAACTCAGTGCCGTCCTCAAGTTTACCAGTATAATGTACGGAAACTATCATTCCATTTTCTGCTATTTCACCTGATCCTTCCTTGTTTACGGTGATTTTCAAGTCATTCTCGGAAGAAAAAGTGGTTGTAGAGGTGCAAATTGCTATAAAAAATATTAATATAAAGTGCGTGCAATTTTTGATCATAGCAATTTTCCTTCAGTTATCAGCATGAACCTAAATTTTAGATTCTTTTTTTCAATATTTTTAGTTAAATTTGCATAAATATTTAGATATATTTTGCATTATTCTGCATGTATTTAATTTGCGCAAATTTTTAGACTTCAAAACTCTTTTTTGCTTAAGGTTTTAATAGTCATTTTTCATATAAATTAAGAAAATTAGGTAACTTATTGTAAAAAAAATATAAAATAGAATACATTTTTTACAAATTTTTATTTTTTAATATCAAAATCGGCCTCTAGATATAGACCACTGTTACATAAAAACCACAACTTACAGTATCTCAATACCAAAAATAGTAGGTTTTTCGTTGACTAAGCGGATTTTTGCCGACTATGTTCCGGCAGTGGCTCGCTTTGCGGGTCATACAACATACAGGAGAAAAATAATGTTGGATAATGCAAAAAAAGCAATCGCAAGCCTAACTGAAATCGGTGTCGCATTGCTAGCTTTAGCAATTGTTGCATCATTACTAGTAGGTGCTTCAAACATGGCATTCTTTGGCGGCGTAGTGGGCAATATCACTTCGTTGGTCAGCCAGTTGGGTAATGCAGGTCTTGCAGGCTTGATTTCCCTTGGTGTGGTGCTGTGGCTATTCCAGCGCTAATCGAGCGATAAGATAATTCTCTCAGCATTGGGGAGAGCGTTGTGAATAGTTTTGATGATTTTTTTAAAAAGACAAAAAGTGTTCTTTTTAAGATTGTTGAGATTCTTGCGCTCGTAGTAGCAATATTATTGTTAATATACCTTTTGCTGGGAGAAGCCTCAGGCGACTACATCGTTAGTGTAGCTGTTAATATTTCTCTTTTTATTTCAGCAGTTACTCCCGAAGCCTTGGCTGCCGTTGCTTTAGGCTTAGCACTCTATACTTATATCAACAAAAAATAAGCGTTTCACCGGAACATTGGAGGTCTCGCATCTGTCCATTTTCCGTTATTCTTAGCTGACTCGGTAGCGGAATAAACTGCCGCCATTGATCTTAATCCATCTGACGCTGTTGGAAGGTTAGCTCTTTTATCTCCTTTAAGTGTCGCTGCAATATCTACGTAAATATTTGCTACAGCTAATGGAAAACCTTCTGGATGAGCAATAGCAACTCTCGAAAGTCGTAAAGCATCTTCGCAAAGATTATTTTCACCTTTTTCTATAATCTCTGTTCGATTACCTACTTTTGAGTAGATGAGTTGATTAGGATGTTCTGACTTCCACTTTAAGCCAGCTTTTTCTCCAAAAACTTGAATATCAAATCCATGTTGCCGGCCTATTGCTACCGATGAGGTCCATAACCTCCCAACAATTCCAGATGACATACGAAAATTTACCATCGCATCATCTTCTAATTCTCGTCCTTTTATTGTGGAAGCGAAATCCGCAGAGACAGACTCTACTTCATCATTTCCAATAAAACTTGCCATATGTAAGGCGTGAATTCCACAATCAGCAAATTGACCAGAAACACCTGCCATCTGTGGATCATAACGCCATCGAACTCTGGGGTTATTTGCGTCCTCTGCATTCCCGTGATGCCCGTGACTAAAATTAGTCACAATTAGCCTAATTTTACCAAGTTCACCATTTTGAACCATATCCCGAGCTTGCCTGACCATAGGGTATGCAGAGTAGCAGTAATTTACTGTACACAGTTTTCCAGACTTACTAGCAATTTTTACAATTTCTTCACCTTCATCAACTGTCATTGTCATAGGCTTCTCACATAGAACGTTGAAACCAGCTTCAAGGAATGACTTTGTAATTTCAAAATGAGTAGAATTAGGTGTAGCCACTGTTACCAGGTCAATACGATCTTCTCGATTTTTCTCTCTGGTTAACATCTCCTTCCAATCGCCATATGCTCTATCTTCAGAAATACCTAATGATTTAGCATAAGTTCTGCCGACATCTGGACGATGGTCGAGAGCCGCAGCAGAAAATTCAAAAAGACCATCGGCGAGCGCACCTAATCTGTGAGCAGGGCCTATTTGACTACCTTCACCGCCACCAATCATACCCCATTTTAATTTTGTCATTATTTAAAACCTATCGTCTCAAGATATTCTCTATTAAGTTGTGCATCAGAAAGGGGATTAGGATCGAGCAAAGGATCACAATCTTGTTCCACTGTACACCAACCTTCAAAGTTATTTTCTAATAAGATTTTTCGAACTGTAGGAAAATCAACGTCTCCATCACCTAAATTGCAAAATATTCCCTGTCCGCAGGCATCGTAGAAGCCGGTGCGATTATCAAGTACCTTTTGTTTCACCTCTGGATCAATATCTTTAAAATGCATGTATGAAATTCTCGAAATATACTTTTGCATAAATTCCACAGGATCAAACCCAGCATATGAATGATGTCCAGTATCAAAACATATCTTAAGTATTTCTTCATCAACTTCTGAAAGAAGTCTTTCTAATTCAGGTTCAAAATCCATAAAGCCAGCAGCATGTGCATGAATTCCAACGGTTAGGCCATATTCTTCTGCCCCGATACGAGCCGACGTTGTTATTCTCTCTCTATAAGAAGACCATTCTTCTTTTGACATTTGTTCGGCTTCATTCACTCTTCCTGCCGTAGGTGCGCGTCTTTCGGAAATTGAGTCGATCAACACAAGGTGCTTTGCCCCATGTGCAACTAGAGCTTTGCAGGTCCTGTGTGTCCCATCTAGAACATCTTCCCATTGTTTTTCGTCATGATAAGCCCTGAATACAACGCCTCCTATTAATTCGAGATCAAATTTTTCTAAAGCCTCACCGAGAATTTCAGGATCTTCGGGCATAAATCCAACAGGTCCAAGCTCTATTCCCTTATATCCTGCATCGGAGCACTCCTCTAAAACCTTCTGCCATGTTGGATTTCTAGGATCATTCGGAAATTCTACTCCCCAGCTACATGGCGCGTTGCCTATGCGTATACTCATTTTTCTTTTCTCCCTTAAACAACATCCACATCGATCCAAGTTTTTGTAGAAGAGGACCGATGACATGCTGCCACCACATTTGAAACTTCTAAGCCATCCCTAAAACTGGGCCAAATTTCAGAATTAGTTTCTATAGCTCTCAAAAAATCTCTTGCTTCAATTATTATTTGATCCTGATACCCTGTTCCATGACCAGGTCCTTGGCAAAAAGGTTCATAGTCTGGGTGATGAGGCCCAGTTAATATTTTCTTAAAACCCTGTTTTTCTGGATTTTCGTCTGACTTGTATAACCAAATAGCATTTTGATCTTCCTGATCAAAACGAATGGCGCCCTTTGTACCATGGATTTCATAAGCATAACCCATTTTACGGCCTGTCGCTATTCTACTAAAATAAAGGTGCCCCATCGCACCATTTTTAAAAGTACACATCATTTGGGCATGATCATCATTATTTACAGCGCCACCAGGGCGGCTTGAATGTACGGTAGCTACATCCGCGCTTAAGCTTTTAATTGGACCCATTATAGCCAGAGCAGCGTTTATCATATGTGGAGCTAAATCCCCCATGGTCCCATTTTCAAGACCCCTTGCACGCCAGGTAGCAGGAATTTTAGGATCGGAATAAAAATCTTCAGTATGTTCTCCACGAAACCAAGTGATATCACCAATTTCTCCCTCTGAAATAAGTTGGCGGACAAATTGGCTTGCTGGTGTTCTAATATAATTAAAGCCTATCATATTTACAGCACCACTTTTCTCAGCAGCCGCTACCATTTTTTTTCCATCTTCAACACTGACGCCCAAAGGCTTTTCACAAAAGACGGGTTTTCCTAAAGACATTGCCATAAGTGCTATTTTCAAATGTGTGCTCTGCGGGCTTGCGATTATTACAGCTTCTACTTTTTTATCTTTGACAAGTTCTTCCCAAGTATTTGCTGCACGTTTAAATCCATATGCTTCACAATATTTTTTTGAAGTTTTCGGGGATGAGCCACAAACCATTTCCAGTCTTGGTCTTAAATTTGTGTTAAAAACTGCTCCCACTGCAGACATAGCTACAGCATGAGCTTTACCCATATATCCGCCACCAACGATGCCAATACCAATTTCCTTCATACTTGTTTCATCCTTTAGGAAAATTATTGCAACCAGGGCAAAAACTTGTTAGCGCAATCACTAATCACAACCTGCATATATGTCCATTCGAAATTTTAAAAAGAGAGCTAAAATGGGACAAGAAACGATCAAACTTACTACCGCACAAGCGATTGTAAAATGGCTATCCAATCAGTTTATAAATATTGATGGAAAGGAATTTCATCTCTGTGGTGGAGGGTTTGGTATTTTTGGGCATGGAAACGTCACATGTTTAGGGGAAGCCTTATATGATGAGCAAGATACTCTACCACTTTATCGTGGGCAAAATGAGCAAAGTATGGGGTTTGCAGCTGCGGGTTATGCAAAACAATGGCTGAGACAACGTTTCATGTTTTGTACTGCTAGTGCCGGACCTGGAACTGCAAATTTATTAACAGCTGCCGGATTAGCCCACGCCAATCGTCTTCCCATGTTAATGTTGTGCGGTGATACTTTCTTAACCCGATTACCTGATCCAGTTCTTCAACAAATGGAAAATTTTAGCGATCCAACCTATGGTGTCAATGATGCCTTCAAACCAGTTTGTCGATATTGGGACAGAATTACTCATCCGGCTCAAGTCATACAGTCTCTTCCAAATGCCATAGCAACTTTATTAGATCCGGCAGACTGCGGAAGCAAAGAGGCCAATGATTATTGCGGGTGGGGGTGTTCAATACTCTAAAGCCACTGAGCAGTTAAAAACATTTGCAGAAAAACATCAAATTCCCGTTGTTGAAACCATTGCTGGACGTGCAAACCTGAAGGATGAACACAATCTTAATATTGGCCCTATTGGTGTTACTGGCTCTGATAGTGCAAACAACATAGCTGAAAAGGCTGATGTGATTTTAGCTGTTGGAACCCGTTTACAAGACTTTACAACTGGATCATGGACTGCATTTTCTCTTGATGCTAAATTTATTTCTTTGAATGCCGGTCGACATGACGCTGGCAAACATATGTCACTACCTATTGTTGGGGATGCAAAAATATCATTAAATTTGCTTTCAGATAATTTGGAATACGCCGCTCCAAAAAACTGGGTTGAATTAGCTCTAAAAGAAAGAACTAAGTGGAAACAATATGTTGCGGAAAATGTTTCTGCTGGGAATAAGCCCAACTCCTATGCGCAGGCCATTGGTGTAGTAAATGATAACTGTGATAAACGAGATCGAATTGTGGCTGCTGCAGGGGGATTACCAGCAGAGGTCACAGCCAATTGGAAAACACTCGACATTAGTACGGTAGACGTAGAGTTTGGATTTTCATGTATGGGCTATGAAATTTCTGGTGCTTGGGGTGCAAAGATTGCTCAAGATGAACGAGAGCCTACAAACGATGTGATTACATTTTGTGGTGATGGTTCTTACTTAATGCTGAATTCCGATATCTACTCTTCTGTTTTATCAAAGAAAAAAATTATAGCTCTCGTTCTAGATAATGGTGGATTTGCTGTCATTAATAAATTACAAAACAATACAGGAAATGAGAGCTTTAATAACTTAATTAAAGATTGCCCAACAATACCAGAAGCCTTTGGTGTGGATTTCGTCGCTCATGCTACATCTATGGGGGCAACTGCTGAAAAAGTGGCCAATGCTAATGAACTTAAAGAAGCTTTTAAAAGGGCGAAGGCGTCAGATAAAACCTATGTGATAGTAATGGATGTTGATCCCTATGAGGGATGGACAACAGAAGGACATGCATGGTGGGAAGTAGGAACCCCATATGTTACAACTAATCCAAAAGTTCATGATGCGCACAAAGACTGGGAAAGTTCGCGGGTAAAGCAACGCAGGGGCGTTTGATCATGGACCTTCTTGAAGGAATTAAAGGCAATAAATTTGTTGTTTTTGGTCGAGCAGGTATGGACATGTTTGCCGATCCTGTTGGGACCAAGAGTGAATTTGCAGACACTTTTAAGTCTGATCTAGGAGGTTCGTCTGCAAACATATGTGTTGGACTATGTAAGTTGGGATCACAGGCTTCTCTCGTCACTTCTGTTTCCAATGATGCTGTAGGTCGGTTTTGTATAAATAAACTCAAACATTATGGGGTTGGCACTGAATATGTAACGGCAGTTGCTGGCGAGTTTCGGACCTCTTTAGCTATTTATGAAAGCTGTATTACGGATTTTCAAAATGTTATTTACAGAAATGGCGCAGCAGATTTTGAGGTAAAACCCTCTGAAATGGATAAAGTAGATTATTCAAGGTTTTCCGCACTGATTACGGCGGGGACAGTTTTTGCTGGGCAACCTTCTCGCGATGCAACTTTTCGAGCATTTCAAAACGCTCGGGGAGCAGGCATCCCAGTAATTTTTGATATCGATTATCGCCCCTATTCCTGGCCAAGCGCAGAAGTAGCATCGGAAGTTCTGTCACGAGCAGGTGAAGAAAGTGACATGATTGTTGGTAATGATGAAGAATTTGGTTTTATGGCTGGAGATTTTAAAAAGGGGTTGAATAAAGCTAGAGATCTCGCGTCTAGTGGAAATAGATTGATAATTTATAAAATGGGTGAAGAGGGCGCTATAACTCTCTATAATAATGAAGAAATACGAACTAGTATTTTTCCTACTACGGCCGTCAAACCTAATGGTGCGGGAGATAGTTTTATGGCTGGTCTGTTGTCGTCGATTGCCGCAGGTTTCGATTTGAAAACTTCGGTAATTCGAGGTTCTGCCTGTGCTTCTATAGTTGTTTCTCTACCAGGTTGTGCTCCAGCAATGCCTAGAGAAGAACAATTAAATGAATTTATAAAAAATAACCCTATGAAAGAAGTCTAATTATAATGCATATTGCTCCTTACGAGAACTTAAATAAACCTATCGTAGACGTTCATAACGAATTCGTTCCTCTCAATTATTTCAACATTGTTAAATTGAAAAAGGGTGAAGTGTTCGAATACTCAGTAGATGGTTATGAGACCTGTATAGTCCCTGCGACTGGAACAGTGTCAGTTGATATTGAAGGTATGACTTTTGATCAACTAGGAAATAGAGGGGCTGACGTTTGGGATGGAGAACCCGAAGGTGTATACGTACCAACTGGAGCAAAAGTAAGAATTAAATGTCAATCTGACACAACAGAAACTTTTGTAGCTGGAGCAAAATTCGATAAGGTTTTAGAACCTTTTGATGTTAGAAAAGCAGAAATCGACCTTGTACAGTACGGCTCAGACGAGACGAAGACGCACCGAAAAATTAAGCATATATTAGGAGCTAATCAACATGGAAAAGTTGGAAGATTGTTGGTTAGTGAGTTGTTCACAGTAGGTCAGGGTGGGTGGTCTGGATTCCCAAGTCATAAGCACGATACAGATCGTCTGCCGGATGAGACAAGGCATGATGAAACCTATAATTTTCGGTTCAAACCAAATTATGGATCTGGCCTGCAAATGCTTCAGCGTGAAGATAATAAAGCAGGAGATGCCTATCATATAGTTGATGGTTCAACCATGTTGATAGACAAAGGATACCATCCGTGTGCTGTCTTACCAGGTTACGAAATGTATTATTTTACTATTTTAGGTGGCCTAAGCCAACGATCCTTAAAGCAGTATTTTCAACCGACCCATGAGGAACAACTACATACAATCCCTGGCATCATGGATATGGTTGCAAAGTTTAAATGACACTCGTAACTCTCGAAAATACATTGCAAAGCGCCTTAAAAAATAACTACGCAGTCGCAGGTTTAGTAACGCTTGGTTGGGAGGATATGAAAGCTTATGTAGAAGCTGCAGAAAAAGAAAATTGCCCTGTAATTCTACAAGCCGGTCCATCATGTAGGCAGCACACTCCACTTCCTATTTTAGGTAAAATGTTTAATTATTTAGCCGATAACACCGACATTCCAGTCGTTGCGCATCTTGATCACGGTTACTCTTTAGAAGAATGCAAGATCGCCATAGATAGTGGTTTCAGTTCAGTAATGTATGATGGCTCGAGAAAATCCTTGAACAAAAATATCGATGAGACAGCTAAAATTTGCGAGATAGCACATGCAGCTGGTGTTTCCTGCGAGGGTGAGATCGGTTTCGTTGGGTATTCTGGAGGAGAGGAGTCAGCCGGTACAGACCCAGAGGAAGCCTCTTTATTTGCAAAAGATACTAAAATCGATGCTATGGCGATCTCTGTAGGCAACGTTCATCTGCAGGAAAATAAAGAAGGGGGTTTAGATGAAGATCGAATTCGATCAATCGAAGCGCTTACGGATGTTCCTTTAGTAATTCACGGAGGATCTGGAGTACCTGTCAAACAAAGAAAATATTTGTCCAGAAACTCTAAAATTTGTAAATTTAATATTGGAACAGAACTGCGGTCTGCTTTTGGCAGTGCTTTACGAAATGCCATTAATGCCGATCATAGCCGTTTTGACCGAGTTCAAATATTAAAAGACACGCACAAACCACTTGTCGATAAAACAAGAAGTGTATTAAAGGCTTTTAAACCGGCCTAATTATAAATCTGGCTTATTTTTAAAAAAATTGTTAAACCACGCAATTAGTTTTATTAATTATGGTTTCAAAACACTTGGATTATAATTCAGTAGATATAAAAAAGGCTGCTAGATTTAGTGTTGCTCCAATGATGGATTGGACGGATAGACATTGCCGATATTTTCACAGAAAATTTACAAAAAAATCACTTTTATATACTGAAATGGTTGCATCCGCAGCGCTTGTTAAGGGCAAAGCCTTCCATTTATTGGATTTTTCAAATGAAGAACACCCAGTGGCATTACAGCTTGGAGGATCGGACCCATCTCAACTTTCAGAAGCTGCTTCAATAGGTGAAGAATATGGCTATGACGAAATTAATTTAAATGTGGGCTGTCCGTCGGATCGTGTGCAATCGGGTGACTTTGGCGCTGTTTTAATGAAAAACCCTAAACTCGTTGCTAAGTGCTGTGAGGCAATGAATAAAAATACATCAGTCGATATAACGGTTAAATGTCGAATTGGCGTCGACGATCAGAATCCTTACCAAATTTTACCAGAATTTTTGAAAACTAGAGTTATTATTCACGCTTGAAAAGCTATTCTAAAAGGCTTGAGTCCTAAGGAGAATAGGGATGTGCCTCCATTAGATTATCCATTAGTATATGAGATGAAAGAACAGTTCCCAGAACTTCACATTTCCCTGAATGGGGGAGTAAAGAGTATAAGCGAGGCTGAAAAGTTGCTTTCGAAGGGTATTGATGGTGTAATGATTGGTCGATCAGCCTATCAGCAGCCCACTGAAATTCTTTCAAATGTTGATAAAATTATTTTTCAGGAGAAGATGCTTACTTCTCCATTTGATATTGCTAATGACATGCGTGATTATTTACAAAATCATTGTGAAAATGGAGGAACTCCTCATCAAGTTACTCGACATATGATGGGGTTATTCCATGGTTTGCCTGGAGCGAAGGCCTGGAGACAACTTTTGTCTCATGCTGCAAGCTCTAATAATCTTGATTTCTTTGATGTCTCTTCAAGAATCAACCTTGCGTGTCCACCATATCCGAGTGTTGCATCAACATAAATACCATCTTTATTTGACTCAACAGGAAATAATTCTCCTGGAATCGGATAACCCTCTTTCTGTATTATGTAATCAGATTGGGTATAGCTATAAGGGTTTTCATCATCAATTAAAATAGGATTTTTT
>LUMQ01000711.1_pt1 | contig 10182 bp, 8 predicted proteins | sample 729621 | NCBI WGS metagenome assembly LUMQ01 (sample SAMN03860259, study PRJNA289734) | marine metagenome | biome: seawater column; feature: ocean; material: water; isolation source: Red Sea water column Station 12 - depth 25m | place: Saudi Arabia: Red Sea | collected 2011-10-15 | depth 25 m | reverse complement strand
GAAGAACCTTTCCAATTGATATCAGTCTGTTTAAATTGTAAAGATTCGCCTCTAGCAATTTTAAGTTGCTCAGAAACAAGATCTATTCCTGTTACTTCCTCAGTGACCGGATGTTCAACTTGAAGCCTTGTATTTACTTCTAGGAACCAAAATTCACCTGTTTTATCGTCAAATAGAAATTCAACCGTACCAGCAGATTCATATTTTATTTGCTTAGCAAGCTTCACTGCAGCATCTCCCATTTTATTTCTAATTTCATCTGTAACTCTTGGAGAGGGGGATTCTTCAATAATTTTTTGATGTCTTCTTTGGATAGAACATTCTCGCTCACCGAGATGAACTACATTTCCATGCGAGTCGCCAATAATTTGGATCTCAATATGTCTAGATTTTTCTACATATCTTTCGATAAAGATTCTATCGTCATTAAATCCATTTAATGCTTCTCTTTGAGCACTTATTATTGAATCTTTTAGTTCTTTTGATTTATTAACTATTCTCATTCCTTTTCCACCGCCACCCGCAGCTGCTTTGATAAGAAGAGGGTATCCAATTTTGCTTGCTTCCTTAGGATTTGAAGTCATTGGAAGTGTTGGAACATCTGCTTTAATTGCAAGTTCCTTTGCTTTAAGCTTGTCACCCATCACGGAAATAACATGAGGTGATGGACCAATCCATATTAAACCAGATTTTTTTACTTTTCTTGCAAACGAAGCATTTTCAGAAAGAAAACCATAACCTGGGTGAATTGCTTGAGCATCAGTTTTTAAGGCAGCTTCAATAATCTGATCTGCATCAAGATATCCCCCATCTTTGAGTTTTACAGATTCGTCAGCATCTTTTACAAAAGGCGCATCTTTGTCTGCATCAACATATACAGCAACTGATCTAATGCCCATTTCTTTTGCAGTTTTAATTACTCTACAAGCAATTTCACCTCTGTTTGCAATAAGAATTGAATTAAAAATCATAATCTAAATACTCCATATTCTTTAGCACCCTCAACATGATTGTTATTAACGATTGATAAACAAAATCCTATGACATCGCGTGTATCTCTTGGATCAATAATGCCATCATCAGTCAGCATGCTACTTGCAACTAGACCATGTGAAAGTTTTTCCAAATAATCTATAACCATTTCTTTTAATTGTTGATCTGCTTTTTCGTCGAATTTTTTACCGTCTCGCATTGCTTTTGCTCTTCTTACAATCGACATCACACCAGCCATTTGCTCAGGTCCCATAACAGCAATTTTTGCAGTAGGCCATAAAAAAGTGAATCTATTATTGTATGCCTTTCCAGACATGGCATAAGTACCAGCACCGTATGAAGCACCAACAATAAAAGTTATATGTGGCACTGTAGAATTTGAAACTGCATTAATAAGTTGAGATCCTTTTTTTATTATCCCTTGTCTCTCAAAATCTTTTCCAACAAGAAAGCCTGTTACGTTATGAAGAAATATCAAAGATATAGGACCATTATTTCCTAAAATACCAACTTGGTAACCATGAACTGTTGCCCATCCACAAACAAGAGTTGATCCATATAATGGTTTAAATTCCTCAAATTTTGATCCATCTACAAATCTAGCAATTATCTCTTTAATATCAACCGCTGTTTTAAGATCTTCACTAAGTATTCCAAGAAGTTCTTCTTCATCATATTCAGGTTCACTACTTTTTATGTCAGGTTCGTTTCCTTTCTTAGTCCAATTAAGATGAGAAACTACTTCTCTACATATTCTTAATGCATCCATTTCATCCTCAGCTAAATAATCTGATAGACCTGAAATTTCAGAGTGCATTTTAGCTCCACCTAGAGTTTCATCATCTGATTCTTCTCCTGTAGCCATTTTCACTAATGGTGGACCAGCCAAAAATGCTTTTGATTGATCTTTTATAAAAATATTGTAATCAGACATTCCTGGTTGATAAGCTCCACCAGCAGTTGATGATCCGAATACCACTGAGATTACTGGTATTCTTAACTTGGAAAGCTCTGTCATCTCGTAAAAGAATCTTCCTGTTGAAGCAAAATGAGATTGTTGAAGAGTTGGTGCAATTGGAGGATTATCACCATCACCCCTAGATACATTTAAATCTCCACCAGCAGACTCAACAAAACTAATAAATGGAATTTTATTATCTCTTGATATTTCAATGGCTCTAGCCCATTTTTCACCAACATAACCAGTCATTGCTCCAGCTTTTACAGACGGATCATTTGCAAAGATCACACATTCAACACCAGAAATAATTCCGATTCCAGATACGCATCCTCCACCAACGTTATAGTTATTTGTACCATATGCCGCGTATGGCTGGATTTCTAAAAAAGGTGTATCTGGATCTAAAACATTCATTACTCGCTCTCTGACTGGCATTTTTCCTCTTTTTGCAAGACGTTCATGATGATGCAAGCCGCCTCCAATTTCAGCGAGATCTAATAAACCATCAAGAAATTTTAATTTATCAAGCATCATCTCTTTATTTTTGATAAATTGTTCAGATTTTGTATCTAAAGTAGACTTTAGTTTAGGCGCGATATTTTCTTTTTTCATAAGCGACATAATTTATAGAAGGAAGGTTATGGTAATATATTATCATTAATATTACCACAATTAAGATGTAGAATAACATTCTAAATATTCAATATGATTAAAATATACGGTACAGAGAATTCAAGAGCTGTCAGACCAATATGGACTGCTGAAGAAATGGGCCTAGAATATGAATTGATCATGATGCCATTTCCACCAAGAGTTTTCATGAAAGAATATTTAGATATTAATATTCTTGGAACAGTTCCATATATGATCGATGGAAAGATAGAAATGACTGAGTCGGTAGCAATTTCACAATATTTAGTTGAAAGGTATGGGCCTTCAGATCTTCAAGTAAAACCTAGTGAGGAAGATTATCCTTTATATTTAAATTGGCTGTTTCATGCTGACGCTACTCTTACTTTTCCTCAGACAGTTGTCTTAAGATATAAACTTCAAGAGCCTGGAGTTGCTGACGCAGCAGTAGAAGGTTACAGTCGATGGTTTGTATCAAGGCTTAAATTACTTGAAAAATCATTAGAAGGAAAAGAATATTTATGTTCAAACAGGTTTACCATAGCTGATATCTGTGTAAGTTATGCGATAAATCTTGCAGAGGCTCTTGGAATAGAGCAGGCATTTAAGCCAAATATTACAAGATGGTCAAAAAACTTATTCTCAAGACCAGCTTTTATTAAAAGCAAAGAATACAAGTATGAACCAAATGAAAAAACATAAATATTTCATAGCTTTATTTTTCTTTTTTACTGGCTTTACACTTTCAAACCAGACTAATCATATCCAAACCATTTATCTTGGTTCAGGATGTTTTTGGGGTGCTGAGAAGGGTTATGAAGCCCTAGATGGAGTAATAAATGCTAAGTCAGGATATGCAAATGGATATGGTATTAGCCCAAATTACAGATCAATCATCCAACTCAAAAATAAGTTCAATAAGAATAACTTTGCTGAGGTTGTGGAAGTAACCTTCAACAATAACTTTATTAGTGTAGAAGAAATCCTAATGCATTTTTTTGAATCTCATGATCCAACTCAATATAACAGACAAGGTAATGACATAGGGACTCAGTACAGGTCAACAATTTTATATTCAGATGATGATCAGAAAGAAATTGCTGAAATGCTAAAGAAAAAATATCAAAACCTTTTAAGTGATTATGGCTATGGGTCAATTAAAACTATTATTGAACCGCTAGACAATTTTTATTTAGCTGAAGAGTATCATCAAGATTACCTTAAGAAAAATCCAAATGGATATTGTCCAGACCTATCGACTGGGATTGTCTTTAATAAGGAAGAAATAAAGCCCCTTGATAATAGCGAATTAACAAAAGGTAAGCATATTCTTGTAATAGATTCTCGAAACTATTGTCCATATTGTGAAAAACTTAAGAGTGATGTTACAAATGATTATAAAGGAAGCATCCCGATGACTTATAGAACTTCTGATCAATTACATGGATTAAGACTTGAGTCTCCAAGTTGGGCAACACCATCTATTTTATTCTTGGAAGATGGAAAAGAAGTTTTTGGATATCAAGGATATATAGAACCTAAGGATTTTTACAAACTTTTAGGGAAATTTAAACTTGGTAATACTGAGGCATATGACGTTGCTTTTAATGATGGTACAGATGCAAGATTTTGCAAAGAGTATCAAATATTTAAAAATACGCCTGAAGGAGTTTTTGTAGATAAATTAAGTGGTGCACCTCTTTTTGATACAAAGGATAGATTTGTTTCAAGATCTGGCTGGCTTTCTTTTACGAGACCAGTTGAGGGATCGGTCTATGAACTTCCTGATAACAGTTATGGCATGAGGCGGACAGAAATAAGATCTGTATCGTCAGACATTCATTTGGGCCATGTTTTCGATGATGGGCCAAATGGGATGCCAAGATATTGTATAAATGCTACTGTTCTAGAATTTCAACCCAGAGAAAGGTCATAATTTAATAACTTAGCCCATATCCAAAAACATATGTTGGATTTTCTGTATCGTCAGGCAAGTCTTCTTTCTGATTAATAACTTCTTCCATTGATGATGGTATTTCAAACGGAAGTTTCCCATTAGGATTAAAATCTCCATATATAGCTTCGTAAATCACTTGGTCTAAAACACCAAATGTTCCAATTAATGCTGATGCATTTGACTTAATTTCACTCAGAATTGCTGGCCTATTTAAATCAACTACAAGAATAAGTTTTTTATTCTCAGAATATTTTTTAATTTTATTTTTTATTTCATCGTTAAAATTTAGATTTCCATTTGGAAATAAGGTACTTAAAAAATTATCAAATAATCTATTAATACCCGATTCCTGATTGCCATTAAAAACAGTATGAACATACATTATTACTACATCAGCATCTTTATGTGATTTGGTGACATTTCCAAATTTAGATCCAATTTTAATATCTAGCCCATCAATAAAAACCTTGCTCTCACTCTTGAGTGGCAAAAGCCCGTCATTTTCTAATAGCACAATTGATTTTCTTTGTGCATCTAATCCTGCTTGATTATGTTCATCTGTTGCCACAATTTTTTCAACATTATTAACATTTACATAAGGATCTTCGAAAAGACCTAAATCAAACTTATTTATTAAAATCCTTTTTACGGAATTATTAATATCAGTAACTGATATCTCACCATCATTAACGAGTTTGATAATATGTTCTGGATCATCCTCGCCTCCATATTGATCAATGCCGGCTAAAAAACTTTTTTTGTATCTCTCTTTAATTGAAAGATTTTCAACGCCCCAATGTCTTCCACTGATAATTCCCCAATCCGAACATATCACTCCATCAAATCCCAGTTCATCTCTCAAAAGGTCTGTCAGAATATAACTGTTAAAGCCAATTGCAACTTCATCATCTGAAATCCCCATAGGTATACCATAGTAGGGCATTATCACTTTTAAATTATTATCAATAGCTTTTTTAAATGGTACTAAATGATAATTAAAATTATTTCCAGGATATGTCTGATTTCTTCCACTATACAGATGCGGATCTAAGCCATCTTCCTGAGGTCCGCCTCCAGGAAAATGTTTAACCATTGTATGAACACTTTTATTTGTTATTTTTTTTCCTTGAAAGCCGTCCATGTATGCTAGTGTCATTTTTGATGCTAAATCTGCGTTAGAACCAAAGGTGCCAAAGTTTCTCGCCCATCTTGGTTCAGTTGCTAAATCTGACATAGGATGAAGAGCAGTCCTGATTCCAACAGCAAGATATTCCTTCCTTGCAATTTGAGCAAATTCATAAATTACTTTTGGATCATTGGTAGCGGCAAAGCCAAGTTGTGACGGCCATTTTGAGAATCCATCAACTGAAAATGATGCAATTCCTCCACCTTTTGGCACTTCATGAATTGGATCTGAGCTTATGCTTATCGGTATACCAAGACGAGTTTTTGAGGCTATTTTCTGAAAATAATTAATTTGTTTTGCTAGATTCTTTGGAGTTGGATTTCCATACAAATTAAAATGAGTTATATGATCGAAAACTATTTTAGCTTCTGTGCTTTTATTACCCCTAATAGCAATTTCGTAGAGCAACATAAATATATCTGGATTTAGAGTAAAAGGAGGATGAAACATTTGCCCAACTTTTTCTTCTAACGTCATTTTTGAAAGAAGATCGTCAGCTCTTATATTTGAGGCTATTCTGTAATCTTCATAGATATCGAGGTAACCATTTTTATTAAGATCTCTAAATGAAAAATTATTGTCATAGATGTCGGAGGCTTCGACTCCTAAAGCTCTTTTAACTTTTACTTTACTTATTGGCTGATATAGATCAAATAACAAAAACAATGAAAGCAATGACAACAATGCTATTAATACCAAAAAAATTCTTTTAATTAAAGAAGATGCTTTAATCAAATCAGCTGCTTACCTAGTCATCAGAAAAGAATCCGTTGACTCGTTCGTAAGAGTCTATGAATTCTTCTTTGAACTTTTGAACAGTTTGACCAGCAGTAATTGTCTCATTTACAAGACCAATACCTTGTCCAACCCAATAGGTTTCTAATTGCTTTGCTCCCTCATGACCTATTGCAGCCTGATCTGCAACTTTCTTTAATGCAGGTTCGCTCACCATTGTTTGAAGTGGCATTGGAAGTGGTTCAGGTGCATCTTTTCCCTCCCATGCCTCAACCCATGGAGATGATAGTTGTCTAGAATGTTTTCCAGTTCTACTTTTTGATCGAACTGTATGACTTGAAGATGCAGCTATCATTTTTTCTTTTACATTGTCAGATGTTTCTGCTTCGGTGGTTGGTAAGAATACAGATGCACACCATACGCCATCAGCACCCATTGCCATCACTCCAGCCATTTGTTCTCCAGTACATATTCCACCAGCTGCAAGAATAGGTACATCACCATAATCTTTTAATGCTCTTCTGACTTCTGGCACAAGTACCATTGTTGAGACACTGCCGCAATGCCCGCCACCTTCGGTTCCTGAAACTACAATTATATCTACACCAGCTTCAGCTTGTTTTACAGCATGCTGTTTTGCTCCTACCAATGCTGCGACAGGTACATTATGTTCTTTGCCCATTTCCAGCATCCATTTAGGTGGAACGCCTAAAGCATTAGCAACTAAACTTATTGGATGAGCAAATGCAACTTCTAATACTTCTTTTGCTCCATCTAAGCCTGCACCAAGCACACCATTTGAATTACTTTCTAATTCTTTGGAATTCTCACTGCTTCTTAAATCAGACGCTTGAAGATCATATTGTTCAAGAATATCTGATCTAAAGTCTCGATGCTCTTGAGGGATCATTGCTCTAAGATCATCTGTAGTTAAATTTTCTCCTTTACCAACATATGAATTTGGAACAAGCACATCAACGCCGTATGGTTTACCATCAACATGTTCATCTATCCAATTTAATTCAATTTCTAGTTTTTCTGGTGTTAAACCGACAGCACCAAGAACACCCATACCACCGGCTTTGGATACTGCAGCGACAACATCTCTACAATGACTAAAGGCTACCAATGGAAATTCAATTTTAAGTAAATCGCATATTTGTGACTTCATTTTTTCTCCTCAATTCTTATCACATAGTTTATATTACTTAATATTGATTGAGAATATTTTGATTTATGAATAAATTTACGGTTCCAGATATTTGTGATGAGCATGGTGAAAACATTAAAATTTGCGACCTTTTTTTAAATTCATATGGGAAGAATGATAAATTCTTTGGCCAGGTTGAAACTGCAAGATGTGAGCATTCAAATAGCATTGTCAAAGAATTACTGGCTCAAAATGGATCAAACAAAGTTCTGGTGATTCAACATACTGGTACTGAAAAGTGCTCAATGGTTGGAGATCAAATTGCTCAAATGGCCTACAATAATCAATGGAAAGGAATTATTACTAACGGATATATTAGAGATATTGAAGTAATTAAAGATATTCCAATTGGAGTTTACGCTAAAAACTCTTATCCAAGGAAAACAGACAAATCAGTTGGAAAAGGCGAGATTGGATTAACACTCAAGTTTCAAAATTTTATCGTCCAAAAGGATTCATGGGCGTATGTTGACACCAATGGAATTATTTTTAGTGAAAAAGAATTAGTATTTTAATTCAGATATTTTTTGGTCTTTCTCAATCCAAATTTCTTCTATCCACGTCTTAAATTCGTCTCTATATTTTTTATCTTCTGAATAATTTCTATGTTTAAGATGAGTGGGTATAGCATAGCTTTTGATAAAAACCTTAACATCTTTCATTTCACCAGTTAGAAATGACCATGCACCTCTCTTGTTTGATTTATAGACAAGTGAAAAATCTATAAGAGTATCTATATTTGGCATTGCTGATAATGCAGTCGCCATTCCTCCAACTTTTGGACTAAGGAGGTTTTTATATTTTTTTCCTTGTAAAGCATGTTTCTCATCAGTAAATCTTGTCCCTTCAGCATAACTAAATATTGTGGATGGAGTTCTTAAAAATCGTTTGCATGATTTGAGAGTATTTTTATAGTCTTTTTGCCTCAATGATGGATTTTTTTTAATCGCTTCTTTTGAATGCCTATTTACAAATGGCATATTAAGTGTCTGATTTGCTAAAAAAACAAAAGGTATCCACCATAACTCTTTTTTCATAAAGAACTTTAACAAAGGTATTCTATGATTAGCAGTAACTAAAAGAACAAATATATCTGCCCATGACTGATGATTTGACATAGCCATATACCAAGTATTTGAATCAAACTTCTGTTCATTGATAACTTGAATTGTGTTTCCATGCATTAAAATCATTATTAACTTCAATCCATAAACCGTTATATCACCAATTTGATTAGAAACTTTTGCAAGAAATATTTTAAAAGACTTAAAAGGAATTATTATTCTGGGTATATTTATTAATGTCAGTGTTCCAAATCCTATGATTAACTCTATAAGTATCAGAAAAAAAGTTAATATCCCAATGACAGTTAATTTTACTGACTCCATACCCTATATAATAACAAATTTAAAAACCGCTTAAGTTAGCATATCTTTCGGTATGAAACTTTGAGCTACCAAATATCTGTTCCGCAACTCTAGCTCTTTTCAAAAAGAACCCTATGTCGTATTCATCAGTTACGCCGATACCTCCATGCATTTGAATTGCTTCATTTGAAACTAAGTGAAGGGTCTCACCAGACACTGTTTTTGCCAAACTAGAGAGTCTTTGCAGGTCATTTGATCTTTCGTCTGCCGCTCTCATGGCAGCCATTACAGATGATTTTGTTAACTCTATTTCACAAAACATCTCAGCTGCTCTGTGTTGAAGGGCTTGAAAAGAGCCTATAAGAACTCCAAACTGTTTTCTTTGTTTTAAGTAATCAAGAGTTGTATCGACAGTTACATTATCAAACGTGATGTTTGCATAATTTCTTGAATCAGCCATATCGAGTTTAATTTTATTAATTCCATTTTGATTTGCATCAACAACAAAGAGAGTCAAGCCAGTTGAGTCTCCCTTAGAGCCAGAAGTTCTAGCTAAAACAATAATTAAATCAGAACTCGCACCATCAATAACAAAAGTTTTTTTACCAGAAAGAATGAAATTATCGTTTTGTTTTTTTGCATTAAATTCAGTTTGAAATGGATTATGATGACTTGCTTCATCAACAGCTAATGAGGTAGTTAGCTCACCACTGACTATAGCAGGTAAATACTTTTCTTTTTGATCTTGAGTTCCATAAGTATTTATGGAATAAGCGCCTAGAACACCAGTTGCAAATAATGGAGAAGGGGTAAGAGTTTTTGCACATTCTTGAAGAACAACGCAAATTCCAGATAATCCAAAATTTGAACCACCAAATTCTTCAGGAATCATAATTCCTGGCCATCCAAGTTTTGACATTTCATTCCATAAATCTTTATCCCATAAAATAGGATCATTGCTGTCTCTTAAAGATCTAAAATGATTAATAGGTGATCTTTCGTTTGCAAAGTTTGTAGCAGTATCTTTTAGAAATTGTTCTTCTTCGGTAAGAATTAGCTTCATAAAATTTATTGACTAGGCAATCCAAGAACACGCTTTGAGATAACATTTAATTGAACTTCAGATGTTCCTCCTTCAATAGA
>LUMQ01000751.1_pt1 | contig 10235 bp, 19 predicted proteins | sample 729621 | NCBI WGS metagenome assembly LUMQ01 (sample SAMN03860259, study PRJNA289734) | marine metagenome | biome: seawater column; feature: ocean; material: water; isolation source: Red Sea water column Station 12 - depth 25m | place: Saudi Arabia: Red Sea | collected 2011-10-15 | depth 25 m | reverse complement strand
ATTTATAGATTGCGAACAAAATTATGATTATTTAGATTTACTATCTTTGTGTGAAGTGGTTATGCCACAGTATGACTTTGACTGTTTGATTATTGATCCAGTTAACAGTTTGAGAAAGAATAAAGGAATGATGAAGTTTAGTAATGCTTTTGAATATTTGTATGAGTGTATGACAGACTTCAGAATATTCGTTAAAAAATACAACAAAGGTTTGTGGTTAGTGATGCATTCGGTTACGGAAGCATTTAGAAAAAGATACAATAACAATCACGAATACGCAGGACATCCCTTACCTTTAGCGATGTCTGATGTTGAAGGTGGAAATGTTTTTGGAAATCGTACTGATGATTTTTATACAATTCACAGAATGACACAACACGAATCAAGATGGATATATACAGAGCTTCATTGTAAGAAGATTAAAGATCACGATTTAGGTTGTAAGCCAACACCTTTCGATAGTCCTCTTATTCTGGAAAGCATAAAGAACAATGTAGGATATAAGTTGGGAGACAAAGACATACACAGACCAAACATCATAGAACAATTAAAAATGCCATTTTGAAAACACAAGTAGAGATAGCATACGAAAGACACGAAAAGTGGATGGAGATTACAAGAAGTTTTGGTGGTTTGAGAGAAACAGAGGTTGAGGATATAGTGCAAGAACTATACCTTTTGCTGATAAAAAATACACAAAAGGGAATCGACTTTAGTTATGGAGATTGCGACATTAACTACTACTACTGTTTCAGAATATTGAGAGGTTTGTATGTTGACCTGTTACGAAAGAAAATGAAAGTAACCTACACAACTTTAGAGAATATTCAAATAGAAGATGAAGGTACAGTAAATTATGATGAAGTATATGCAAAGATACAACAAGCTCTAAAAGAAATTTACTGGTACGATGCAAAAGTATATGATATTGTAAGTGGTGGAGAAAGCATAAGTGAACTATCAAGAAAAAGTCAGATTAGTTATTACTCACTTTACAATACTTTCAGAAACGTAAAAAAGAAACTCAAAGAACTAATATGAGACTGGGAGATAAATTAGAATATATAATAAACATTATCACATTTGGTAAAGGCAAAGACCTTGCACAATGGATCGCAAATAAATTAGGATATGAGGATTGTGGATGTGATAATAGAAAAAATTGGTTAAATGGAATCACAAGAACTAGAACAAAAACTAAACAAAGAAGAATATCAAAAGTGGACAAAATTCAAAGGAATTAAAAGCAGTCAAATAAACAAACAAGAACAAGAGCTGATTGCATCTTTACATTCTAAATATTTCTACCATAATTTTTATTTGCCGTGTGGATGTTCTCCAAAAACTTGGAATCAATGGATAGCAGACATAAATAAATTATACGCAGGTGGGTTTAGAGACAATAAATAGATTTGAAAAGATCGTAGTAAAGTTCTTGAATGAGTTTGAGGATTGGAACTTAAAATGGTCAGAGGGAAAGTTTGAACATTATGATGCATCAGGCACGACACCAAAAGGGCATAGATGCGTTATGGAGATGAAGTTTAGAAACAAATACTATGAAGAAAAGCTATTAGAAAAATACAAGTATGACAAACTTATGGAGATGGATAGCGAGATTGTCAAGCTCTATTTTGTATCTGATCCCAAAGGTACTTATTTATATTGGATCAATTATTTAGAGATGCCAGAGGTCAAAGAGTTATACTGTCCTGATACTACGTTCTGGACTAAAAAGAAAAAACTAAAACAGGTGTATTTACTCACGGAAGATATGGCATCAATCGTACACAAAGAGTAGTTATTAGATATTGTCAATTATTATTTGTATATTGTCAATAAAAAAACAAAATGAGCAAATTAAGAAATAAAGTACATATAATAGACTGGTCTATCAATGTTTGGTTTGTCAGAAAAAGAAAACAATTTTTAGAATCTCTTGATGATAATAAAGATATGGAAGCACTAGCTTATGAAAATCTACCAAAAAATTTAGCAGATCAAATAGATGAATACATAATCAATGAATACCAAGATAAATTATAAAAATAAAATTATGGCAAAGAATAATCATTTTCCAATAGAAAATAAAGTTACAAATGATTGTAGAAAAAAAATACAAGAAGAAAAGGTAATAAAATTTTTAACAGAGAACAGAATAATATTAGCACAACTAGGATATGAGATCACAAAAAAAGAAGTATCTGACATATCTGAATGATAATTATTTCTACGAGATTGGATATATAAAAAAAGAAAGCAAACTTAAATATATACAAATGAAAAAACAATACAATCAGGGCAGAAGTCCTAAACAAGAAGAACAGACATACCAAACATTAAAACTTGCATTTATAATATTTGTTGTATCAATGAGTGCTTATGGCTTTATTAGTATATGGATATAAAAGAAAAGCAAGAGTTTGAATTGGCATTCAATTATATAGGTCAAGCGATGGCGACTGCTTTTGAGCAAATAATGATACAACTTTTGGACGGAAGAAATTACTCCAAGAAAGAATTGCTCAAAAAAATGGTAGATGATTCATTCTACTATGGAGAACTAAACAAATTAGCATTAAGCAGCTCATCACTCAAACTATTACTATCAAGTCCAAAGACTTACAAGTATGTTACAGAATACGGAAGTCCAGAAACACAACCATTAAGGGATGGTCGTTTGGTACATCAAGCAATCCTAGAACCACAAAAATTTAGTGAACAGATATTTGTAAATGTATCTTCCAAAAATACAAAGACATACAAAGAAGCACGAGAAAAATACGGAGAGGTATATACAAGAGTTGAAAAAGAAAACGCAGAGAAAATAGCAGATGCTTTCTTTAAGAATGAACACGCATTGAAACATATTACAGACTGTGAGTTTGAGGTATCTGCAATAGGTACGATACAAGGTTATCCATTCAGAGGTAAAGCAGATGTATTGAGAAAAGATGGCATTGTAGATATAAAGACCACAACAGACATAAAAGGTTTTCCATATTCAGCAAAGAAATACTCCTACGATGTACAATGCTATATATACTGTCAGCTCTTTGATGTAACATATTTAGACTTCAAGTTTGTAGTCATAGACAAAGGATCACTAGACATAGGTGTATGGAATTGTAGTGAGGACTTTTATTTGGAAGGGGAACGAAAAACAAAAGAAGCAATACAAATATTTGAGAAGTTCTTTATAGAAGGACAAGACATAGATAACTATATAATAGAAGGAATATTATGAGTAAAGCAGATAAGATAGCAAAAGAAATAAACAAAATAGCAAAGGTAGATGTATTCCAGAATACAAGAAAAAGAGAAGTAGTAGAGGCAAGATCTTTACTATCATTTATATTATACAAATACGAAAAGATGACACTACAAGAAATAGGCAATCTATTTAAACAGAAAGGTAGATCAGGCAATCATACAACAGTATTACATTCCATCAAGAGCTTTGAAAAAAACAACAAATACAACAGTAGAATACAAGACTGGTTATTAGACATCACACTCAAACTTAAAGACCTTAACAATGATGCAAAAAGAGAGTTTATAAAACATAAAGTAAACTTTCTAAAAAATAAAGATGTCGATAAGATTGCAAAACAAGTAGATAAAATGACACAAAGAAATGAATCATCTTGACTTGTTTAGTGGTGTAGGTGGTTTTAGTTTAGGTCTTAAAAGAGTTTTTAATATTAAACACACCTACTACTCGGAGATAGATAAATATGCAATAGATGTATATAAAAATAATTTTAAAAATATAACTTATGTCGGATCAGTTACAGATGTTCGAGGAGAAGGGTTACCAAAAATCGACATCATCACTTTCGGAAGTCCTTGCCAAGACTTTAGTATGGCTGGAAAAAGAAAAGGAATGGGTGGGGCTAGGTCATCCCTTATTACCCAAGCAATTAGGCTTATCAGAGAATGCAGACCAAGTTTTTTTATCTGGGAAAATGTTAAAGGAACTTTCTCCTCAAACAATGGCGCAGACTTTTGGGCAATTATCCAAACCTTTGCAAACATTGGGGGTTAAGGACTTGAATGGCAACTGCTTAATACAAAGTGGTTTTTACCCCAAAATAGAGAGAGAATCTACCTTGTCGGATGTCTTGGAAAAGGAAGTGGACAACAAATATTTCCTATCACAAAAAATCACAAAAAGACTGATGAGCTACAAGGACAACAAGCAAATACCTGTACCCTCACAGCAAGGTATGAAGCAGCAGGGAATGGAAGTTACGTTGTTGAACGTAAACTCAATGCACAAAAAACCGAACTACAACAAACTGAATCAGGTGGCAGAGTAAATACTGATCAAAATACTGTTAAAGCTGTTCAAATAGGTAATTCAGAAATGTTTAGAAATTATAAAAGAGATGGAGATGCTTATACACTTCGTTCTTGTAATCCAAATGGTGTAATTGTAAACGAATTCGTAAGAAGATTAACACCAAAAGAATGTGAAAGATTACAGGGGTTTCCAGATGATTGGACAAAGACAGGAAAAGAATTAGGAACAATATCTGATAGTCAAAGATATAAAATGTGTGGTAATGCTGTAACAGTTGATGTAGTACACGCAGTTGCAAAAAATATTAAAAAAGCTCTGTAGCAAAAATTAATTAAATTTAACGATATATAGATATACAAAAGATTAATTAATTAATTTAAATTAATTTTATGGATGGTAGAAAAAACAATGGAGGACACTCAACAAAAGGCAGAGCAGGTAGAAAACCAAAGACAGAAGAATTACAACTAATCGAAAAACTTAAACCACTTGAGCCACTAGCATACGAAGCATTGAAAGAGGGTTTGAAGAAAAAAGATTACAAGTACGTTCAGCTCTACTATAATTATTATGTAGGCAGACCAAAAGAAACCAAAGACATACACATCAACGAGGATGTGCCATTATTTATTGATTGATGTTTACACAAACACAGGCAGTCAAAAGATTACGAAAACTAGACAAAAGAATTAAGATTATAAGGGGTGGTAGTTCAGCAGGAAAGACCATTGCAATACTTATGATCCTTATTGACTACGCAATCAAAAATCCATACAAAGAAATAAGCATAGTAGCAGAGAGCATCCCACACTTGCGTAGAGGTGCTTTAAAGGACTTTTTAAACATAATGAAGGGTACATATAGGTATGATGAGAGAAAGTTCAATAGAAGTACCTTAAAATACGAATTTAGTACAGGCAGTTACATAGAGTTCTTTTCTACAGATCAACCTGACAAGTTGAGGGGTGCAAGGAGAACAGACTTATTTCTTAACGAGTGCAACAATATAGACTTTGAAAGCTATCAACAATTAGCAGTAAGAACTTCTGGAGATATATGGCTTGACTATAACCCTACTAATTTATTTTGGGTAGATAAAGAATTAATAGGTCAAGAAGATACAGACTTTATCACACTTACTTACAAAGACAATGAGAGCTTGTCCGATACGATTGTAAAAGAAATAGAGAAAGCAAAAGTAAAATCAAAGACCTCTACATATTGGGCAAATTGGTGGAAGGTGTATGGATTAGGAGAGATAGGAAGTTTAGAGGGTGCTTGTATTCCAGATTGGAAGTCAATAGATACAATACCTAGTGATGCTAGACTTCTTTGTGCAGGTCTTGATTTTGGATATTCTGTTGATCCTTCAACATTCATAAGACTATACAAATGGAACAATGCTTATATATTCGATGAACTGCTTTACAGAAAAGGTATGTTAAATAGAGATATAAGCCACTTCTTAAAAGACAAACAAATCAACGAGAATATATATGCAGATAGTGCAGAACCTAAATCAATAAGTGAGATTAGAAGTTATGGTCATAAAATATTCCCTGTAACAAAAGGTAGAGATTCTGTTATCTATGGTATCAACTTAATAAACCAAAATGAAATATATGTAACATCTAGATCAAAGAATTTGATTAGAGAATTACAAGGATATGTTTGGGATAAAGACAAAGAGGGAAACAATATCCAGAAACCAACGGGCATACATCCTGACTGCATTGATGCAGCTCGATATGCTTTAATGATGCAACTAGAAAATCCGAATCGTGGTAAATATGCAATAAGATGAAAACAGTTAATAGTATTAGTGGTGGTAAAACAAGTGCATACATAGCAGCACATTATCCATCAGATTATAATGTTTTTTCTCTAGTTAGAACAGATGACACTAATTGCAAATTTAAAGATGAAAAAATTAGACAGATTGTGTCAGATAGACTTGGTGTTGAATTTATAGGTACACTTGAAGAAGATGTTATTATTTACACAATATTAGACCTAGAACAATATATAGGTAAAAAGATTGATTGGGTAACAGGTATTTCTTTTGACCAAGTTGTAAAAACAAAAGGTGGATGGTTGCCAAACAAACTACATAGATATTGTACTACTAATATGAAGTTGATACCTATATTTGAATGGTGGCAAAAAACAATAAATGAACCTGCTGAATTTAGAATAGGTTTTAGAGCAAATGAACAAGCGAGAGCAAAAAGAATGCTTGAAAAAACTAATCACAATGGATTGTTAGAGCAAAAAACTATTGTTGGAAAAAGAGGATCTAGAAACAAGTGGGGTATGATAGAGTGGGAAAAACCAACATTTCCTTTGATAACAGATCAAGTATATAAAGACAATATAGAACAGTATTGGAAAGACAAACCTGTTAGATTCGCATATATGAATAATTGCGTTGGTTGTTTTCATCGTAACAAATTATTGTTAAAGAAAATGTATCAGAAACATCCAAACAAAATGAATTGGTTTGAGAAACAAGAATTAAACAGAGACAAAAGGGATGGATGGATCAATGGTGTTAGATATAAAGAAATAAAAAACTGGAATACCCAGGTAGAATTATTTGATGATGATTTTAATGATTGTGATAGTGGATATTGTGGTCTATAAAAAACTTATTATATTTTGTCAATTAAAAAAAAAGTTGTATATTTGTAAAATAAATAAAGTTTAATTAAAAACAAAACAAATGAAAATAACAGAAAAACAAATACAACAACAAATGAAAGATCGTGGTCAATCAAGAGAGGAAGCAATCCGATCTATAAAGGTAGGCAAAAGGTTAAGACAAAGATTGCAAAATCGTGGTTGGATATAGATTTAGATAATTAAAAAACAAATAAATGGAAAAAAAATATTTACATCCAGTATTAAATAAAGAAGTTGATAAAGAAATTTATTTTAACTTTGTTTTAAGTAAGGACTTTCCAGAAGGTCCACCAAGCGAGAAGATGAAGTAGATTTTTAATTTTTAGTTAGTTGTTTAAGGAGGGTTTAATCGCCCTCCTTTTTTTTTGTCTAAAATTGATATTTAATTTCGATATATATATATGAAGATTAAATTAATTGTTCCTACAGAACTTTCAGAAATAAGACTTTCACAATATCAAAAGTATTACAAGATCCAAGAAGAAAATAAAGATGAGAGTTTTTTAGCAACAAAAATGATTGAGATATTTTGTGGCATACCACATAAAGATTCTTTTAGAATGAAACTAAGGGATGTTACAAAAGTTACAAACATACTTGGTGATCTGTTCAACAAGAAACCAAAGCTCAAACAAAGATTTATGATGAATGGAGTAGAGTATGGTTTTATACCGAACCTTGATGATATGAGTTTGGGAGAGTATGTTGATCTAGATACTTACATTTCAAGTTGGGATGATATGCACAAAGCTATGGCAGTTCTATACAGACCAATAGATACATCATTTAGTGGTAAATACACTATACAAAAATATTCTGGAGAAGGACAAGAGCTGATGAAAGATATGCCACTTGATGTGGTGTTCGGTAGTATGCTTTTTTTTTATCGTTTAGGGATAGACTTATCGAGAGTTATGATGTCTTATTTTCAGGACAAGAAGCAGATGCCGTCTCGGCAGTTGGAAACTTTAATGGAAAATATGGATGGATTGGACAAATTTACTTCCTCTGTCAATACGATATTACAAGAGTTGAAAATATCACTAAACTAGGTTTACACGAATGTTTGTTAATGCTAACATTTATGAAAGAGAAAAACGAATTAGAAGCAAGAGAATTAAAAAGAAAATATAAATGAGTAATCAAGGAATAAGAGGTTTTTACCAACTTACAGATACAATCAAAACAAATTTGTTACTTGATCCAAATGTGAATACAGTAACAACTGGAGATATAACAGAAATAGATTTATCTAAACAGACTATATTTCCTCTTGCACATATTATCGTAAATACAGTAACTGCTCAAGAACAAGCTCTGGTGTTTAATATTACTTTGATGGCTATGGATGTCGTTAATGAATACAAAGATGAAACAACAGATATTTTTGTGGGAAACGATAACGAACAAGATGTACTTAATACACAACTAGCAGTCATCAACAAAATCATACACTTACTGCGTAGAGGGTCTTTATATACATCTAAATACCAATTATCTGGCGATCCAGTATGTGAGCCATTTTATGAAAGGTTTGAAAATAGATTAGGTGGATGGGCTTGTACTATGGATATATTAATAGAAAACGACATAAGTATTTGCTGATGGAATTACAAGAAACAAAAAATACACTCAATAGTTTTGCTAAATATGTTATTCAGCAGTCAAGAAGTAATTTAACAAAAGGCAAAAAAAATGTAAGTAAAAAACTATACGATTCATTAGGATATAATATTTTATCAGACAATACAGGTTTTATATTACAATTCATAATGGAAGAATATGGAAGCTATCAGGATCAAGGTGTAAGTGGTACAAAGAAAAAATATAACACACCTTTTAAATATACAAACAAAAGACCACCTGCAAAAGTTTTTGACAAGTGGACTGTAAGAAAAGGTATTGCACCAAGAGCTGAGAGTGGAAGGTTTGCAAAAAGAAAAGGATTAAACTTTGTTATAGCAAGATCAATATTTGAACAAGGCATAAAACCCAGTTTGTTTTTTACAAAACCTTTTGAGAAAAGATTTAAAACATTACCACCAGAACTTATCGCATCATTTGTAAACGACTTTGAAAAAGAATTATAATGGCAATAGAAAAAATAAATATAAACAGTCCTGTATATCTTAAAATAGAAAACACAAACCTAGCAAGTTGTAATTTAACACTTGCAATATATAGTGGTGCTTTTAATGCAAGTCCTTCTACAACTTACGAACTTGTAAAGAATGAAGTGGGCAATAACAACTATGTTATATTTGAGATAGGAGAACTGATAAAAGATTACATCGCATATAGTTTTAGTGGTACATTTGGTAGTAATGGTGTAAATGTCTGGGTACAAACAACGGCAACACCTAAAAATTCATCAGGCACAAGTCTTGACGCTATCAGCTCTATTTATTTAGCTTTTGATGGTGTTGGATATTTTGAAGAAGGTTTTGATATAACAAGTTCATCAAATAGTGCAACAACACAAACACTCACAAGACACAAAGGAAGTGTAACAAAACTGATGTCTAATACCAAAATATTTAGAGAAGCACAAGAAGTATTATACATTCCTGTACTCGCAAATCTAAGTGTAAATTCTGGTAGTGATACATTAACAGGTGCAACTACTGTAAACTTTAAGAATGGTGGTACGACTGTATCAAGTGTAACAGTATCTACAGGAGTGTCTAACTCAAATAGTGCAATAGAATACGCGACAAGTACAACTGCAACACTTACAAGTGTAGATATTGTAACAGGTGGATCGACAGAAACAATAGAAATAGAAGAACAACCCTGTAATAGATTTACAAACCTACCAATAGTTTTTGTAAACAAATCAGGTGCATTACAAAAGGTAAACTTCTTTTTAAAATCTATAGAAAGTGTAAACGTACAAAAAGATGAATTTAAAAGCAGTACACTTACAACAGGTGCTACATACTCTGTAAACAACCATCAATATAGAAACAGAAACATAAATAGTAGAGAAACAATCATACTGAATACAGGGTATGTAGATGATAGTTACAATCAAGTTATAGAACAGATACTTACAAGTAAAAGATGTTGGATATTCCAGAATAATCAATATTTACCGGTAATACCACAAGATCAAAATGTTACATTCAAGACATCACTCAATGATAGACTTGCAAACTATACAATGACATTCAAGTATGCTTTTGATAAAATAAATACAATAAGATAATGAATGAAGTAAGTCTATTAATACCAGACATAGTAATAG
>LUMQ01001633.1_pt1 | contig 10272 bp, 8 predicted proteins | sample 729621 | NCBI WGS metagenome assembly LUMQ01 (sample SAMN03860259, study PRJNA289734) | marine metagenome | biome: seawater column; feature: ocean; material: water; isolation source: Red Sea water column Station 12 - depth 25m | place: Saudi Arabia: Red Sea | collected 2011-10-15 | depth 25 m | reverse complement strand
GTGTAGGTAAGCAACTTTTTGAAGTTACAAGATTATCTTCCAATGATAAAGGGATGCGCTCTATTAGTGCAACAATGAACTCCACTAACAAAGGTGCGATAGGATACTATGAAAGTTTAGGGTTTTGTGAATATTTTACATTTGAAAATGAATACAAACAGACTTGCATTTCGAAAAGGTTCGATTTGAGAATGTAAATATTTATTTTGGACTGCGCTTTGCCAATATACGCTGAAGTGTTCTTCTATGCATATTTAGGCGCCTTGCAGTTTCGCTAACATTGCGATCGCACAGTTCATAAACTCTTTGAATATGTTCCCATCTCACTCGGTCTGCGCTCATAGGATTTTCTGGCGGTGGAGGAAGTTCATCATCCCTAGTTAAAAGAGCATTAATTACATCATTTGCATCGGCTGGTTTTGATAAATAATCAGTGGCCCCGATTTTAACGGCAGCGACGGCTGTCGCTATAGCACCGTACCCAGTTAACACCACTATGCGACAGTCTGGTCGTTTTGAGCGTAAAATTTCTACTACGTCCAGTCCGTTTCCGTCTGCCAATCTTAGATCAATGACTGCATAGGCAGGTGTCCTTGCAGTAGCTATTGCACTACCAGCAGCGATTGAACCAGCCGTTTCTACTGCAAAACCACGTTTTTCCATTGCCTTGGCTAAACGGCGTAGGAATGGTTCGTCGTCATCTAAAATAAGTAGTGAGTTATCCTCACCAATTGATCTTTTTTCAACCTCTTTCACGGGTTGTCTCCTGCCTTTGGTCGCGTGTTTTTTTAAATAACTAATACTTTGTGGTCAAATGTCTTGTAAAATTAACTATTTTCGATAAAACATGCTGTTGTTTCGGCCATAATTTCTGGAGAAGTATCAGCTCTAAAAAACTCTACAAAGCCGTAATTTGGTAATACCAAATATGTAATCGTTGAGTGGTCAACCAGATAGTATTCATCATTGCTTTCTTGCTTTTTATAGTAGGTTTTATAAGTCTTACTTGCAGCCCTTATTTGCTCTTCGCTCCCAGTATAAGCAAGCATCCGTGGATGAATCATTTTGGCAAATTCTTTCAAAACCTCGGGAGTATCTCGGCTTGGGTCAACAGAGATAAAAACTGGTGTTGTTTGTATGCCTCGTTCGTCAAGCATATCGACAGCATCAGCGTTTCTTGAAACATGTAACGGACAAACGTCTGGGCAAAAAGTATAACCGAAGTAAACTAATGAGGGTTGTGAAAAAATTTCAATTTCTGAAACAGCTCGGCCATCGGTAGAAACTAAATCAAGTTTTCCTCCAATACTTCCAGAGCCTCCGGTGACTTTTGAATTTCGGCATTGAGCAAACCTATCTTCTGTATTAAATGGCCAGATCGGAGTCGTGGCTAAATATGTCAGACTAATAAGTATAAATAGTGACGCGGCTGATAAGTAAACAATATTTTTCATATTCGTCATTTTCTTGAACTGCCTCGAGACCTTGTTATACATGAGCTACAAAGAATATCTTTTAAAATAAAGAGGGTGCGACAATGATACCCGAAAATGCATTAACAGTTTCTAGAGATAATCAACGTAGTCGATGGATAAGACTGCGAACAATGATTTTATTGCGTTGGGTTGCAATACTTGGTCAAAGTGCAGCAGTTCTGGTCGCTGTGCAGTTTTACAACTTGCGCTTAGAGCTAGATCTAATCATTTTTGCCATTGGAATATCAGTAGCAGGCAATCTTGTAGCTATGTTTGTTTTTCCGGAAAATGAACGTTTATCTGAAAAGCAAAATATGGCAATGATATTATTTGATCTACTTCAGTTACTTTTACTGCTTTTTTTTACTGGCGGGCTCAACAATCCCTTTGCAGTTTTGGTTATTGCTCCTGTCGCTATCTCTGCTACCTCATTGCCTGTAAGATATACTTTTTCGCTTGGCATTATAGCCATATTTGCAGTCACTTTGCTGGCTAATTACAATTATCCTTTACTAACAGAACAAGGGTTTATTTTAAGAGTACCCAATATTTTTATTTTTGGAAATTGGACTGCTATAGTTATCTCAATGCTATTTTTAAGTTTCTATTCTCGGAAGGTTACGGTTGAAGTTAACGATATGTCAGATGCATTATTTGCTACCCAGATGGCGCTTTCTAGAGAACAAAAGCTCACGGATTTAGGGGGTGTCGTTGCAGCAGCGGCGCATGAACTTGGAACACCACTAGCAACCATTAAACTGGCTAGTAGTGAGTTAATGGATGAATTAAAGGATAAAAAAGAGCTCTGGGAAGATGCCGTTTTAATAAGAGACCAAGCGGATCGTTGCCGTGATATTCTGCAGTCTATGGGTCAAGCTGGTAAAGATGATCAGCATATGCGTAATGCGCCCGTATCTGAAGTTATTCGAGAAGCAGCAGAGCCCCACTCGGATCGCGGGAAAGAGATTATTTTTGAGCTAAATCTAAAATCAAAAGAAGATATATCCCAACCCTTAATCCAACGGCGACCAGAGATAATTCATGGTCTTAGAAATATGATTCAAAATGCGATTGATTTTGCAAATAATAAGGTGTGGATTGTGCTCAGTTGGAGTGAAACAGATATTAAAATCACAATAAATGATGATGGTCCCGGTTTCCCTTTGCAAATGATTTCACGGATAGGGGATCCTTTTGTAAGTTATCGGAAAGCCTCTTCACCTCGCCTCAAACAGATAGATTATCAAGGTATGGGACTCGGCTTGTTCATAGCAAAAACCTTATTGGAGCGAACAAATGCAAAGCTGAGTTTTTCAAATGGTGGCGCTAAAGAAATTGAAAATTCAAAAAATGGCACCCAAATCGGCGCTATCGTTGAAATTGTTTGGCTTAGATCAGATATCGAGGCGCAAAATAATTTTCTGGGTGAAAATGAAAACTTACAGGTGTTCTAAATTATTTAAAAGTTATTTTAGATTTCGTAAGATCTTATATTTATGAAAGAATTCATTTTGCTTAATCAGACTTTTGAAACTCATAGTATCAATGAAAAGGAAATGGCTGAGCTCGCCAGGCAAATTGGTCAGATTATACAGTTTGATGACACTCTATTGCTATCGGGAGAAATAGGCGCTGGCAAAAGCTATTTTTGCCGAAAACTCATTCAGTCTCGGCAGCTTTATCCTGAGGAAGTGCCATCCCCAACGTTTACCTTGGTTCAGACATATGAGACAAATTCAGGTGAAATTTGGCATGTGGACCTATACCGCCTAACAAGCGCCGAAGCTTTGATAGAATTGGGTCTTTCTGAAGCTTTTGAGGAGAAAATCTGCCTGATTGAATGGCCAGATTTGGCGCTTGAGATAGCGCCAGAAAATGCTCTCAATTTAGAGATTTTGATCACTGGCGAACAGCAGCGAAAGGTCAAGTTCAGCTGGACTTGCTCAAATACGTGGAACAAGCGTATTGAAGCTATTTCGGAAAATTTTATCGCAAAATAAAAATTCTTTTTGTGGGAAAAGAATAGTTTGGTAGCTTGATTAAGGCCAGAATTATCTTTATTTTCCAACTCTCATGGTACTAGAAAAAAAAATATTTGGGATGCCTTGTGGAGTAGATTTTCCAAGGTCTTTGGCTTCCGGGATTCTTAAATTTTTTTCAGCTCATCCTCCAGAAGTTTTGGCTAGAGTAAATATAGTAGTAAACACCAAACGTATGCGACTTCGATTATTGGAAGAGTTTGCATCATTAGGTTCAATCCTAATTCCTAACGTACATGTAGTGTCGGATTTATCAGAATTGATAGGCACTTTTAAAGACCCAAATCCGAAGTCGCATTTGCAATATAGATTTGAGTTAATGGTTTTGGTTCAAAAATTAATCGAACAGCAACCTGATCTAGCATCAAAATCGGCACTTTATGATCTCACTGATAATTTAGCAAAATTAATAGATGAATTACAGGGTGAGAACGTCACACCGAGTATAATAAAAAAATTAAATGTAGAGGACCAATCAGGTCATTGGCAACGTATTCTGCATTTTATTGATATTGTAACAACCTATCTTGAGAAAAGAAATTTGGAGCCAGATTCTGAAGGTTTTCAAAGAAATCAAGTTCGCGCATTACTAAAAGGTTGGGAAGAATTCCAACCAAAAAACTACATCTTTATAGCGGGGTCAACTGGTTCACGTGGTACGACTTTAGAATTAATAAAAGGAATCTATGGGCTCAATAAGGGTGTTGTTGTGTTACCTGGATTTGATTTTCATATGCCGGAAACAGTTTTAGGCAGTATTTCTGATCCACTTATTGGTGAAGATCACCCCCAATATCGGTTTGTTAAAATGCTCAACGGTTTAAACGTCAGATACAAGGATGTTGGTATTTGGCCGACAGGATCACCCCCAAGTATTCCTCGCAACAAACTAATTTCCCTTGCTTTGCGTCCAGCGCCTTTCACGGATAGTTGGATGTCAGAAGGGCCTAAGCTAGAATGCTTGGATCGTGCCTGTGAAGGGTTAAGTTTATTTGAAGCTGAGAACCAACGAGAAGAAGCTTTGGCCATAGCAATGGTTTTAAGAAAGGCAGCTGACCAAAACAAAAGAGCCGCTCTGGTGACTCCAGATCGAAGACTTGCTCGCCAAGTAACTGCTGAACTTTTGAGATGGGGAATTATTCCGGATGATAGTGCAGGACTCTCATTTCATCTAACATTGCCAGGCCGGTTTCTCAGAAAAGTATCTGCAATTTTTAATAGGTCGCCAACTGCTTCTGAATTAATTGCAATATTAAAAAACCCAATATGTCATGATCATTTACATAGGTTTTTGAAAGAAAATAATCCGGAATTTTCTCAAAAGTGGGTAAAATGGTTATCAATTTTTTTAGAAAAATTTCAAAATGAGGGACAGCAAGAACTGGGGTATTGGCTTTGTGAACATATATCTAACGCTGAGTACCTGGCAGTGGGTTGCGATCCGCTAGAAGAAAAAACGTCTGGCTCTTTATGGCAAAATGATGCTGGTGAGATGGCGAAAAAGATAGTTGATAATATTTTTGCGGTAGCCAGTTCTGCGCCATCAATTTCTTCCTCAGATTACAATAAAATGCTTAATACGATTTTCTCTAGCTATGAGGTAAGAAATTCCCATATTTCACATGATAATATTTTAATTTGGGGAACACTAGAAGCTCGTGCCAATGGAACAGATTTACTAATTTTAAGTGGTCTGAATGAGGGTATCTGGCCAGCGCAGCCAGAGCCAGATCAATGGATGAACAGAAAAATGCGGATAGATGCCGGACTACTACTGCCTGAAAGGAGGATAGGTCTATCAGCTCATGATTTCCAACAAGCTATGGGTGCAAATGAAGTTTGGATAACTAGGTCTAAGAGAAACTCTGAATCGGAAACAACTCCTTCACGTTGGCTAAATAGGTTAATTAACTTACTTGCGGGACTTAATTCTAATGGAGGGAAACTTGCTCTTGAAAATATGCCTCTAGGCCTGAACCAATCCCGCCTTTAAAAGTAAGGCCAAAAAAACTATCAGTAACAGAAATCAAAACGTTAATCCGTGATCCGTACTCTATTTACGCTCGTCACATATTAAAAATTGAACCGTTGGAGCGCTTAGATAAGTTTTCTTCTTACGCGTTACGCGGGATCGTTTATCATTCAATCTTTGAGCAGTTTGTTATGAATTGGAATTCTGATGCTGATTTAAAGAGCCACCAAGAAAATCTGGAGAAGATAGCATCCGATGTAATTAAAGTCGGTACTTCAAATAAAATCCTGCAAAACTTCTGGAGAAAGGGAATAAACGATATCTCGTTGTCATTTATTAAAGACGAGATCGAGCGTCAACAGGAGGCTACGCCTTCAGCTTTTGAACGAAGCGGTAAATTATATATTAGGGGCTTAAATTTTGAAATATCTGGAAAAGCTGACAGAATAGATTTGAATAAAAATGGTGGTGCAATTATTTATGATTACAAGTCAGGAACTTTACCATCTTTAAAACAGCAAGTTGCTTACGATAAACAGCTTTATCTACTTTCACTGATCCTGCAAAACGGTGCTTTTGAAGGAATTAGTAGCACTAAAGTAGACGCAGCTTTCTTCGTTCCAGTTAAGCCAAATTTAAAAAAAATACATATTCCGGTTGATTTGGAGAGTGTAGAAGAGTTTGAGGTTAAGCTAGGTGAATTGCTCTCTGCTTATCTAATGCTCTCGACAGGCTTTAAGGCTCGGCGCGCTCTTTTCTTAAAACAGGACTACTCTCCATATGATCAAATTTCACGTTATGGTGAATGGGATACATCTGATAAATGTGAAATTGAAATTTTATGAAAACTAATTCTGCAACAAATGCTCAAATAGCTGCATCAGATGCCAAATTATCAACGTGGCTGACCGCAAATGCTGGATCTGGTAAGACAAAAGTTTTGATAGATAGGGTCGCGCGTTTACTCCTCGATGGTGTACAGCCAGAGCAAATTTTATGTTTAACTTACACTAAAGCTGCTGCGGCGGAAATGAAAAATAGGTTGTTTGATCGGCTTGGAAAATGGGCAATGTTAGCAGACAAGGAACTGAATTTTAGTCTTCTTGAGATGGGTGTTCATACGCAACTCGGGACTGAGGAGCTTAAAAAGGCAAGAACATTGTTCGCGCGTGCCATAGAGGTGCCTGGGGGATTAAAAATTCAAACAATACATGCATTTTGCGCATCGTTATTGAGAAAATTTCCTCTTGAGGCAGGTATATCGCCACAGTTTAGAGAATTAGATGAAAGAGGACAGCGTGAACTTTATTTGAAAGTTCTTGAGCTGATTTCTAAAGATAAATGTAATTGGGAAGAGATAATTTTAAAAATTGTTTCAAAAAGGCATGTTTTTTCAAAAAATAAAAGCCGTGTAGAAATATTTGAAGCCTTTAATCTAAATAGCAATGTTTCAATAGACGACGATATAAGTGCTCATTTTGAACAAAATACCCTAAATTTAGTTAGAAAGATATCTGATTGCTTAAAAAAATCTTCAAGTAAGGCTGATCAAAAGACTGCTCAAGAACTAACTGAAATTGCTTCTATTAATTTGGCCAGCATTCAGCTTCTCGAAAAAATTTTTCTTTATGGCAAAAGTGCTAAATCTCCATTCACGGCGAAGTTAGGAAAATTTTCAACAAAAGAAATGAGAAGTAGTTTCTTAGTTCATTTTATGGATGATATTGATGACTTTATGGTTCGTCTTGAACACTTCAGGAATAGGCGACTTTCTTATCAGGCGGCTGAAGCTTCATTATCCATTCACAAATTCGCTGAAACGTTTCTGGCGGTTTATAAAGCTCAAAAGCATATCAAAAGTCTTTTAGATTTTGACGATTTGATAGACATCACAGTCAATCTCCTTACTACCGCAGAAGTTGCTGACTGGGTGTTATATCGACTAGATGGTGGTATAGATCATATTTTAGTTGATGAAGCTCAGGATACTAGTCCTTCTCAATGGAGGGTGATTGAAACTTTAGCTCAAGAATTAACAAGTGGGCAAGGCGCAAGATCAAGTAAGCCGCGAACAATTTTCGTCGTAGGAGATCAAAAGCAATCCATCTATTCATTTCAGGGTGCTGATCCAGCTCAACTTGATAGGGTTCGTGACAGTTTCTCAGCAAAGTTAGAAGGGGCTGATAAAAATCTGCAAGTGGCTTCTCTCGACTACTCATTTAGATCTTCAAAAACCATTTTGAGTCTTGTTGATAAAATTTTTGGAGATGCCAATAAGGATAGCTTTGGTTGGGGACGGAACCATTTAGCATTCAAGGCAGATTTACCAGGTCGTATTGATTTATGGCCAATTATTCCAAAAACAATGAATCCAAATTTGTTAAAATGGGAAGAACCATTGGAGCTGATTAGTGATGCTAATCATTTTATAAGTTTAGCCCGATTGATAGCCCAAGAAATAAAAAGAATGATAGATCAGAGGGTTCAAATACCAGAGCAGAAAAATATCCAGCAAAAGCCTACCTTTCGTCCAGTTCGGGCAGGTGATTTTTTAATTCTTGTTCAGCGCCGGTCAGAAATATTTCACGAAATAATAAGGGCCTGCAAAGATGTCGATTTGCCAATAGCCGGTGCTGATAGATTGCGTTTAGCCGGTGAGCTTGCGATCAAAGATATATGCAATTTTCTGTCATTTATTGATAATGCAGACGATGATTTTTCACTAGCAGCAGTTTTAAAGTCACCATTGTTTGGCTGGAATGAGAAGCAGTTGTTTGACCTGGCCCATTCTCGTGAGGATATGACGTTATGGCAAGCAATGAGAAAAAATCCGAAGAAATTTTCAAACGAGCTTGGAGGATCTAAGATCTGTTGCTGATTTTTTGAGGCCATATGAATTAATCGAACGAATATTAATTTTTCACAAGGGACGGTCTTTATTAATTAGTAGACTTGGAAAAGAAGCAGAAGAGGGTATCGACACATTGCTGAGCCAGGCAATGAATTATGAAATTTCTGAGATACCAAGTTTGACGGGGTTTCTGTCATGGATCTCTGATGAAAATATTGAAATTAAGAGGCAATTCGATAGCTCCATGAATCAAATTAGAGTAATGACTATTCATGGCGCCAAGGGACTGGAAGCTCCGATAGTAATTTTACCTGAGACTAATGATTTCAAAGATGATCTGTCAGATGAGATATTATTTACTGATAATATTGCATTGAAAAAGTTTTCCAGCACGGAGCGGTGTAGTAAAACAACTGAAATTTATAATAGCCAAAAGCAACAAAACGCTGAGGAACGCGACCGTTTGTTATACGTTGCATTAACGCGGTCTGAGGTTTGGTTGATAGTGGCCGCAGCAGGTAATGTATCCGATTTTGGTAATAGTTGGTATAAAAAAATTGAGAAAGGCCTTGTTGATCTTAATGCTGTTTCAGAGAAATTTTTGAATGGTGAAGGTCTTTGCCATAAGCATGTTGATTGGTGTTATGACCCTTCTTCTGAATATTTAATTCAAGAGAAAATAGAAGTAAATTTGCCAACTATTTTTACAGAAAACGTAAAGTCACCACTAAAACTTGAGAAATTTATTAACCCGTCAAATCTACCAGGCTCTAAGACTATTCAAACTATTGATAATGAACTTCACGGTGATGATGCTAAGATTTTTGGTACTATAGTGCATCTGTCGGACGAAATTCAGAATAAAGCTTATAAGCAGGCAAAAAAATAATAAATAACCCAAGTTTTGAATTTATATTTGCTCCTGAGACTTTAGCAGAGGTCCAGTTTTCAACAATTGTGGAGCCTATTGGAAAGTTACCTATTGTTGGGGTGATTGATAGGCTTGTGTTGTCTGAAGACTTAGCATGCATAATCGACTTTAAAACTAATCGGGAGGTGCCTTCATGCGTTGATCAGGTACCCCTTGGGATTCTACAACAGATGGGTGCGTATGCTGCATCAATGCAAAAAATATTTCCAGAAAAAAATATAGAATTAGGAATTATTTGGACCCATTCAGCAGAGTTAATGAAAATCGATGTAAATACGGCTTTAAGTTCAATAGAACCCATTCGAATGACTTGACCTTTCTAATATGCGATCATAGTTTCTTACCAGGTCTAGTTTAGGAGAACTCCATGGCAACAGTAGCAGTAACCGATGCAACATTTGATACAGAAGTTAAGAATTCAGACATACCTGTCGTAGTAGATTTTTGGGCAGAATGGTGTGGTCCATGCAAACAGATTGGACCGGCATTGGAAGAGTTGGCAACGGAGCTAGAAGGCAAAGTCAAAATAGCAAAGGTTGACGTTGATACCAACCCTAGTGCAGCTGCTTCGATGGGTGTTCGAGGAATTCCAGCATTGTTTATCTTTAAAGATGGTGAGGTAGTTTCTAATCGTGCCGGAGCCGCTCCAAAAGCCGCACTACAAAGCTGGATTGAAGAAAGTATCTAGATCTTAATTCGAAATTTAGCCTTTTTGTTCTGTTCGAGACTAAAGTATTGTTTAAGCCAGTTTTTTGGTGAGGCGTAGACCCAATGGCACAACCGGAATTTAATACATGGCATGGCACCACAATTATTGGTGTTAAAAAGGGTGGAAAAGTAGTTATTGCCGGCGATGGCCAAGTTAGCTTGGGTCAAACAGTTATAAAAGGGACGGCTAAGAAGGTTCGAAAGTTGTCACCAGGTGGACATGATGTGGTGGCCGGGTTTGCTGGGTCTACGGCAGATGCATTTACACTGTTAGAACGTTTAGAAGCTAAATTGGA
>LUMQ01000548.1_pt2 | contig 10273 bp, 7 predicted proteins | sample 729621 | NCBI WGS metagenome assembly LUMQ01 (sample SAMN03860259, study PRJNA289734) | marine metagenome | biome: seawater column; feature: ocean; material: water; isolation source: Red Sea water column Station 12 - depth 25m | place: Saudi Arabia: Red Sea | collected 2011-10-15 | depth 25 m | reverse complement strand
ATTGATTTTCGAAATTCTAATCTATTCATTGTTTTAATATCAATGCCGTCTAAAAAAATTGCTCCTTTATCAGGGTCATAAAAGCGTTGCAGCAATTGAATAAAAGTTGATTTTCCAGCACCAGACGGGCCAACTAGAGCTATGGTCTCTCCCGGTTTTACAGTAAGGCTAACAGTCGATAATGTAGCTTCTTGTGTTCGTGTTGGGTAAGCAAAGGTCACATCATTAAAAACAATTTCACCCGTCCATTTTTCAGGAGGCGAAACAGCTTTTATAGGATCGTTAACGGTATCTTCTATATTAAGTAATTCTATTAATCTTTCTGTAGCCCCGGCTGCCCTTTGCAATTCACTCCATATTTCTGAGAGCGCAGCAACTGCGCCAGCAACCATTATTGAGTAAATAACAAACTGTACCAGCATTCCAACTGACATAATTTCATTACGAACATCGCGAGCACCAACCCAAAGGACCCCTACCACACCAGAGAAGACTAAAAATATAACAATAACTGTTAAGAAAGACCGCGTTGTAATTCTTTTTTTAGCAGAGCTAAAACTCGTTTCAGCAACTAGATTGAAGGATTTTTTTGTAAGATTTTCATGGGAAAACGCCTGAACAGTTTGGACCGCCATCAATGCTTCTGAGGCATTACCCGAACTTGCCGCAATCCAATCTTGATTTTCTCGGCTTAGGGTCCTCAACCTTCTACCGAGAACAAGGATTGGAATGATGATGGCCGGAACAATGAGAAAAACAAGACTTGTTAGTTTTAGTGACGTTAAAAGCATCAAAATCATACCGCCAACAAGAATGAAAACATTCCTCAACGCCACTGAAATGGATGAACCAATAACCGACAAAATAACAGTGGTATCGGTTGTTATCCTACTTAACACCTCGCCTGTCATTATCTTTTCAAAAAATTGTGGGCTTAAATGAATGACCCTACTAAATACTGCTTTTCTTATATCAGTTACAACTCTTTCACCCAAACGGGTTACTAGCGCATACCTCAAAGCTGTGCCAATCGACAACAAACCTGCGATACCAATTGCCGCCATAAAATATTGATCTAAAATAAGAGCATTTCCAGAGCTAAAGGTATCGACTACCCGTCGAACAGCCAAGGGCAAAATTAATGAAACGGCAGCTGTCAAAGTAAGCGCTAAAAAAGCTGCTAAAATCATTATTTTGTAAGGCTTCAAGAATGGCCATAGTTCTTTTAATGCTGAGATCCTTTTTGACTTATCACGATCCCTTGGATCAGCTATCGCCTCGTGTGTATTAGCCATTCTTTAATTCTCCCGTCAGCCTGTTAAAAACGAAAGAATGTATCGTGGTCAAGAGAAGGTTTTAGTCTCAGCAAAAAAATTAATCGTTTTAACTCAATTGTTACTTAAACTTTTATCGTAAGTATTAGGGCCTTGTCATCTTTATGACTATGTGTCGACTGTTTGCCGTATATTGATATTTTCTTTAATTGGTAACTTTTGACTACTTCACTAATCTTTCTGACTTCAGTCTTAAAATCCAAGGCATTCCAATGTTCTTCATTTACAGAGATTACAATTACTCCGCCTGGTTTTGAAATTCGAACTAATTCAAAAATTGAACTTGGGCCAACGTGGCCATGGGTAAATGTTCCAGAGCTGACAACACCATTATAACTGGAGTTAGCTACCGGTATTTGTTTTGTTAAATCACTCCAGAAGCAGCGTTCATATATATTTTTTGATTTAGCAACTTCTAACATTGCTTCAGAAATGTCCGTGGCTTCAATACTAAAATTACCTCTCTGTAAAAGTGCTTTAGCAAGAACTCCTGTCCCTGCACCCACATCTAAAACTGGTCCTTTTCCTCCAGCTAAAATGAATTCATTAGCTACAGACAAATGTAACTCATATTGCATTTCATCTATAAAATCAGAGTCATAACTTTTCGCCCAAACAGAATATAGTTCAATATTGTCTTCAGGTGTTTTAAGTTCATAGGCATTTTCAAGATTTGGTCTTAGTTTCATTTATTGTCTCACTTAAGCCTGTAATTAATATTGGTTGTCAAAAAGCCATATTATATATTTTGCGGGGTACACAGCTTATAAAATTGAGAGTAATAAACTTTTATGATTTATTTCAATAAAATATTACCAGTTATTTTTAGTCCGCTTGGACTGTTAATTTTTTTATTAATTTATGGTATTTTAAGAAAAAAAAGGCTGCCTTTAGTAATTGCATCAATACTTGTAATTGTATTTTCTCTCCCTCTTGTTTCTAATAAATTAACACAATTATTAGAGCAAAATTACGAGCCAGTGGATCCTTATGATGTTGAAAAGGCAGATGCTATAGTTGTTTTAAGCGGAATGGTTAGAACAATTAGTAAAAATAATGAAACCTTCTATGAATTCTCAGATGCAGTTGACAGGATTTTGGCTGGTGTTGAGCTGTTAAAATTAAATAAAGCCCAAAATATAATTCTCACTAGAGGGAAATTGCCTTGGAATGTCGGTATACCGGAAGGAGAGTTTTTAGCAGTGTTTGCGAAATCTCAGGGAGTAGTTGAGAACCAAATTATCTTAACCGAAAATGTTCAAAATACTAATGACGAAGCAAAAGCTGTTTCAAAATTGCTTCCTCAAAACAGCAAAATCATCTTAGTAACCTCCGCATTTCACATGCCCCGAGCAATGACCGTTTTTGAAAATCAAAACTTAATAGTGATACCCTATGCTGTTGATTTTCGTTTTTCCAAAAATAAATTAGATTTTTTAGATTTTCTTCCTCAAGCAGAAGCTTTCAAAGATAGTAGTTTTTATTTCAGAGAACTCATAGGTAGGGCATTCTATCATTTGAGATATTAAATTTTTAGCTATTCAAATTAAAAATTATTAAAAATCGAAATATTCTTGGAACCTAACCTGGTTACAGAGCCTATCGTGGGACGGGTGCTTTGTTTTGAAATTGACTGAACGCTTTGAAGCAAAATAAAATAAATAATTACTCACATGTTTTTGGTGCAATGTATTTTTCAATTGCTTAGGAAAACAAAGCGTTTATGCTTGCCCAAAAGGTGCCTTTTTTGGAAAAAGAAAATACAAATATACCCAACGATTGGGATCGTGCAGGGCTGCCAGCCTGGAGCTTTTTTAATAATGAAATGTTCGAGGCAGAAAAGGATTTACTTTTTAGACGACACTGGCAGCTTGTTTGCCATAGTAGTGACATACCCAATAATGGTGACTTTGTAACATTGGATCTAGTAGGTGAACGTGCCTTGGTTTTAAGAGGTTCAGACGGTGAGGTGAGGGCCTTTCATAACCTATGCAAACATCGCGGATCAAGGGTCTTAGCTGAAGGCTCAGGTACTTGCAAATCGGCAATTACTTGCCCGTTTCATGGTTGGACTTATAATTTAGATGGAACATTGCGTGGTGCTGCGCAACCAGCTTCACTTCCTACTTTGGATCCAGTCAAATATGGGCTGCCACCTTTAGAGATGGACATATGGAATGGCTTTATATTTGTGCGATTTCAGCCTGGACCTCAACCCGCACTATCACAAGTTCTAAAAAACTTTGATGCTGAAGTTTCGCAGTATCAACTTGCTAGTTTACAAGCTTCTGGGGATGGTTTCTGGACTGAACAGATTAATGCAAATTGGAAATGTGTTCGCGATGTTGATAATGAAGGTTATCATGTGCCAATGGCACACCCTGGATTACATGACCTTTTTGGTAAAAATTATTACGATGAACCACTTAAGGATGGTCTTTCAAGATCCGTAGGGTCTTTCAGTTCAGGATCTGGGCGTCTGTGGAGTGTTAGGAATTATAAGAAATTATTGAGGGCTAAGGATACATTAGACGAAGTCCATAAGAAATGCTGGCTTTATATTGGTGTTTTTCCAAACCTCGTATTTGGTCTCTACCCTGACTCTGTAATTTTTTATCAAGAATACCCCCTAGAAAATGGAAAGAGCATACAGCGTGGTGGAAATTACAAATATGCCGATGAAGATAGAGAAATGAGAATTTCGAGATATCTCAGCATGAGAATTGATCGTTTGACAAGTAAAGAAGACGAGCAGTTGATCCAATGGAGTTGGGAAGCAGCTTTCTCCAGTGCTTACGAAGGTATCATATTATCTGATTTAGAATATGGAGTTAAGGCATACCACGATACTTTGAGACAATATTTCCCTGTTCTGAAAGGTCCAGAACCAGAAAAAGGTAAACTATTGCATGTAAACAATAGACTTCTTGCCGAGCAAGGATAACGATCAAATAAATTTCGGCAGCAAATAAACTTTATAGCGTAAAAAAATCTTCATAATTTAATTCAATAATTATCCGGAGGGCAAGCCGATCTCCTGGCCAGATTAATAAATGGTGGCTTTACTATCGAAACTTTTTTCATAAGTTTAAAATATTGCAACTCCTTCAAAGCGTAAATTTCAACCCATAAATTTTTCATCATCGATGATGATGTATCCAATTTTAACTCAGCGAGGGCTATGGATTTTTTAGCCATTGGCGACCAGACAGCTGAAGTTACAGTTCCTACCTCGTCTTTTTTATTATGATAAATAATTGATCCTTCAACTGGCTCTTTTCCATCTATTTCTAAAGCATAAATTTTGAACGTTGAAAGGTTTTCCAACCTACTCTTAACAATAGATTTCTTGCCATTAAAAAACCCTTTGTCCAAATCAACGAGCCATCCAAGACCAAGATCATCGGGGCGTCTAGATCTATTTGGTCTAATTGCATGATCAGATGAAACAAAATCGATATTTGCCACTAAAAAACCTGCTTCTATTCTAGCCATATTTAGGGCGTTGTAGCCAATAGCGGTCAGTCCATGGTTAGTACCTGCTCTCCAAATTCTCTCAATAATTTTGTTTGCCACATTATTTTTCATAAATATTTCGTAGCCTAAGTCTCCAGTAAAACCAGTCCTAGATATCATAATTGGCATATTAGATATTTTTGTTTGAAAAAGATGAAATGGCTTCAAATTATCAATTTCATTAATCCCTAAAAGACGGAGAATTGAAGCAGAAGTGGGCCCCTGAAGGGCTAAACCACAGATTTGCTTACTCTCATCAATAATCTCAACATCAAATCCATATGATGTATCAATTAGCCAAGGAAGATGCTTTTCCTGCGAACACAAGCGGAAATCATTGTCTGAAATCCTAAAAAGTGTTCCATCATCAATTACAAAACCCTCTTGATCACACCACAATGTGTACTTAACTGTTGCCGCGTTCTGTTTAACAACATTTCGCACAGTGAGCTTGTTTAAAAATTCTTCAGCCTCTGGTCCAATAATTCTATATTTGTTTAACGGACTTACGTCGAAGATACTACAAGTTGAGCGGATAGAAAAATATTCCAATTCTTCATCGGATAAAATCGTTGGCGATTTGTATCCATTCCAATTATACCAATTACCTTCAGTTTCCTTCGAAGCAAAAAAATCATAAAAAGGAGATCGAAAAAGTGGTTCGCTAAATGTTTTATCCCTATATTCTTGCTCTTTTGAATTAATCATCTAGTGCTCTCTCGTAAAATCTTTTTTGCTGCGTTTAAACCTGACAAACCAAAAAGATTACCGCCTGGATGAGTGCCTGCTCCACAAATATAAAGGCCATCAATTGAGGTAGAATAATCTGACACATCGAATGTCGGTCTCAAAGAATAAAGACTATCTATTTGCAATTCATTATGGTGCCAATGTCCACCTGCAACACAGTATTTTTCTTCAGTTTCATGTGGAAGCAAAAGGCTTTTGAACAAAATACCTTTTTTAAATTCAGGAGCCCATTTTTCAATTGTTGAAATTACTTTTTTCATCAAAGCTTCTTTTGAATTATTCCAGTCGCCTTTAACGGAATATGGGGTGTTCTGAACACAAATAGATGCAAGCACTGCGCCATTAAGGGATGACGCAGAAGAAATCTTGCCAAAATGCATGTCAAAATTTGGATCAGAGGGAAGTTCATTATATTTGAGAGAATTGAAGTTACTTTCTACCGACTCTAAAGAAGGGGCATAAACGTAACGACAGTATGGATCTAGGCTGTGAGAAATATGTAACTTTGGAACCTCTTCCAGAATGATGTTGAGTTTGCTGGTGTTTCCTGAATGCCTAAGGGCTTGAATTCGTCTTACTAGATCAGTCTCTAGATTTTTAGGACCTACCAAATTAAGAAAAGTGTTTACTGGACTGATAGAAGAGACAATAGTTTTAGCAGAATACTCCACTCCATTATCCAGCTTTACTCCAGTTGCTACAGAGTCTGAAATTATAAGTGAAGAAACTTTCCCTTTAAAAACGAAATCTACACCATTTTCCTCAGCGGACTTAAACAGCGCATTTATAAAGCTGGTGACACCACCATGTATAGACAATGATTTCCCTTCATAGGAAGAAACAATTTGTGAAAGTTTATATAAAAGACCAAGATATGAAGTAGGCGATCGAGGGCCCAGTTTTATCCCTAATGTTGAGTCAAAGGAAATTAGTCCTTTTAAAGAAGCTGTCTCAAGTTCTTCTTCTAGCAAATCAGCAATACACATAGTAATCATTCGCAAAAATTCTTGGAATTGCTCTCTGCCATGCAGTCTCAATTTCGCGGCTGTCAAAATTAAATTGGCTTTACTGCTAAATGTCTTGTGTTTTCTTCCCACAGGAACTTGTGATGCTAATCTTTGGAAGACATTACATTGGGTGAAAAATTTCTTTCTTAATTCTTTCCATCGTTTGAATTCGTCCTCACTAATTCCCTCTATACTTTTTCCAAAGTTACTACCAAATATAATATTTTCATTTGCTAAGCTTAGGCCTACTGTTTTCAAACCCTCGTCATTGAAAAGAAGGTCATATTTATTGAGTCCCAAATCGCGTACTACATCTTTCGAAATACCCACTGCATTACTGGCCAATTCTGGAACTTGAAAATCTTTGAATAAAACTTCGCTTCTGGCCATTCCTCCATAGGTCTCGCTAGCTTCAATTAATAAGACTTTCCTTCCAGACGCAGCCAGTTTTGATGCTACGATGAGACCATTATGTCCAGCCCCAATTACAATTACATCATAAGACTTCATAAGCATCCCTAATATTGGAGCTAGGCAAATTTAGATCCTTGAGTATTTCAACAGCGGCATTTCGACCAGGAGCCCCCATTACACCACCACCAGGGTGGGTAGAGGAACCACACATATACAGACCTTTAATAGGACTTCTGTATTGAGCGTAACCAGGTATTGGCCTATTAAACAAAAGCTGATCAAAAGTTAATTCGCCCTGAAAAATGTTTCCCTCAGTCAAACCAACTTCTTCTTCAAGCTCTTTGGGAGTTCTTACTTCCATATGTAGAATTCTGTCTTTAAAACCCGGCGAATAATCTGCAATTTGTTGGATTACAGTCTCCCCAAAAGCGTCTTTGTTCTCTTTTGTCCAATTTTTTCCAAATACTTTTGGAGGACAATATTGAACAAAGCAGCTCATGAAATGCTTGCCAGGCGGAGCCATGGTAGGGTCCGTTAAAGTAGGTATCATCATATCCAAAAAGGGATCCCGGGACCAAGTTCCCATTTTCCAATCATCGTAGGCTCTCTCCATCCTCTCAATGCTATCGGTGAAATGAATATCACCTTTTAAACAGGGATTATTTTCCGAGACATTTGGAAATTTTGGCATACTATCAAGGGCTATATTAACTTTTCCCGATGAACCACGTATCTTAAAATTATTTACTTTTTTTATAAAGCTTGGCGGCAGATGATTGGGGTCCGTCAATTTTAAAAATGTACGTTTTACATCAGCATTTGAAACAACATTTTTCGCCAGATACTCGTCACCATTTTTTAACGTTACACCTTTTACTCTATCACCTTTGATGTTAACTATCTCAACCTCAGAATTGTTGAGCAACGTTCCACCCATTGCTCTAAATGATGAAGACAATGCCTTTGAAATAGCTCCCATCCCTCCACGGGCGTAACCCCACGCGCCAATCGAACCATCGACCTCGCCCATGTAGTGGTGCAGCAGGACGTAAGCAGTACCTGGTGACATTGGTCCCAAAGCTGTTCCGATGATACCAGACACGGCTAGAGAAGCTTTTATCACATCATTTTCAAAATATTCATCTAGAAAGTCTGAAATTGACATAGTCCAGAAACGAACAGTGTCAGCTAAGTCACTGGCACTTAAATCATTTACTTTACGCAATAGATAAAGCATTTCTGAGAGATCTCTAAATTTAAAGCTAGCTGGATCTGGTGCAGTTCTCATTAAAAGAGGTTGAATAAACCTGCACTGCTTTAGAATATCCCTTGAATACCTAGAATAAGATTCACTGTCTCTTACACTAAATCTTTCTAACTCTCTCTTTTTTGCATGGTGGTTTCTATAGGAAGCAAGATAATCGCCGTTTCTGGTGAATACTGTACCGCCTTCTATGGCAACAATCTGCAGTCCATGTTTGGGTAACTCCAAATCTCTCATAATTTCAGGTCTAAAAAGACTGCAAACATATGAACAGTTTGAATATAAAATTCCAGGATGGAGTTCACGACTAACCGCAGCACCGCCTATCCAGTCATTTTTTTCTAAAACAAGAACGTTCAAACCTGCTTTTTGAAGGTAACACGCATTGACCAAGCCATTATGCCCAGAACCAATTACTATTACATCAAATTTTTTTTCCACTGACTGCTCTACCTGCGTTGAAGACTTAGTACTTATCACACCTTAACATTACAAAATGGTGAGTCAAAAAAATGATTATTATTTTATTGTAATAATTAAAATTTTTTACTTTTAGACAAAGTTAAATAATTATCGCTATTTTTCTTGACGAACCAAAACCATTAAGCATTATAGCCTTCTAACGAGAAAAAACTTGGACACTTTTTAGTGCTCTACTCAAGACTTAAATGTGGGGATTACAAATTTTTAGCTTAATACGTAACGAAGAAACAAAAAAGGGCTGGAAACTTCTATCTACTCCATTGGCATTCAGCATTATTCTACTGGCTGCTCCACTGACAATGATGTTTCTCTTGAGCTTTTGGACACAAGATTATCTAATTTTAGACAAAACTTTTACTTTAAACAATTACATCGAAGCCTTTACGCAACCAGTATACCAATTATTATTCTCAAGATCTCTGTTGTTCTTGATTACAATACCATTTTGGACAAGCTATCTTCTTAGAATGTTTTTGTGGAAAGTCATACTAGGATATAATGGGGTTCTAAATTCATTTCTATTGTGGTTAGAAATGATCAGTGAACCTCTTACATTTATTTTGTATAATTCTAATGCCGTAATAATTGCTCTTACACATGGTTGGGCGCCATTTGCCATTTTACCAATTTTCGTTTCCCTTGAAAAAAATGATAGATCTTTGCTTGAAGCAAGTAGAGATTTAGGAGACGGACCAATTAAACAATTTTTTCGGGTAATACTGCCGTTGTCAATGCCAGGTGTAGTTGGTGCTGCACTAATAATTTTCATCCCCACAGTCGGAGATTACATAACCCCCAAATTAGTTGGAGGCACTGATGGTCTAATGATCGCAAATATGATCCAAGTTCAGTTCTCGAAAGCAAATAACGCTCCTCTAGCTGCGGCATTATCTGTTTCCTCGTTAATTATTGTAGCCTTTATCTCGATCGTTTTTGTGCTCATTAACAAGAAGCACTTAAGGAGGTACTAGGATGAGCCGCTCAAGTAAATTCCTTAAAGTATTTGCGATTACATATTTAATATTTTTGTATGCACCGGCATTGCTGCTTCCAATATTTTCTTTTAACTCAAGCCAAATTATTGCGTTTCCTTTGTCAGGTTTTACCACAGACTGGTTCAAAGCCCTTTTGTATCAGGAGACTTTACATGAAGCCCTCACTAATTCACTTATTGTGGCTGCCTCATCAAGTATTTTTGCTACTATATTGGGTACACTAGCTGCACGTTCCTCAAGCAGGTACAATTTTCGCGGTAAACAGTTTTCTCTGACCTTCATAATGGCGCCGCTAGTTTTACCAGAGATAATAGTCGGCGTATCCCTTTTGATCGTTTTAATTCAGCTTGGATTGCCTCTTAATCTATGGAGCGTAGTGTTAGGACATACACTTTTAATCATGCCCTTCTCAATTCTCATAATGAATTCCGCTTTCAATAATCTTGACATCAGTCTGGAAGAAGCATCTCTTGACTTAGGTGAAACTCAACTCGGAACATTTCGCCGAGT
>LUMQ01000472.1_pt1 | contig 10301 bp, 22 predicted proteins | sample 729621 | NCBI WGS metagenome assembly LUMQ01 (sample SAMN03860259, study PRJNA289734) | marine metagenome | biome: seawater column; feature: ocean; material: water; isolation source: Red Sea water column Station 12 - depth 25m | place: Saudi Arabia: Red Sea | collected 2011-10-15 | depth 25 m | reverse complement strand
AAAATCAAGGAGTGGTTAGAGCAAAAACCAAACTCTATAAAACTACCGAGCACGGACTCCTCTCAAGCGTATATTGACGATGATTTCTCCATCAGCTGGATATCAGTCTGAAGACCAGTTTCTCGCAGACTTTCTTGAGCGCCTGAAAGAGAAACGTATGCCTGGACCTGGCGATGCTGCCATGAAAGGGGAAGTGCGTGATGACATCATCGGTAAAGTAGAGGATGGGCGTCTGAAGGTTTGATATGGCTGATAGAGCAAAGGCGAAACGGCTTGCCAAAGAGCAGATGAAATGCAACAAGCCTAAGAGAACACCCGACCATAAAACCAAATCTCATGTGGTGAAGGCTTGCAAAGACGGTGAGGAAAAGATTATTCGTTTTGGCCAGCAAGGTGTGAAAGGAGCTGGAAAGAATCCAAAAACCGCAAAAGAAAAAGCTCGTAAGGCCTCTTACTACGCAAGGCATGATGCTCAGGATTCAAAGCCAGACAAAATGTCTGCTCGCTACTGGAGCCACAAAGTTAAATGGTGATTTTACATGAAAGACAAGGTTGAAAAAGTGATGTCAGAGTTCAAAGCAGGTGAACTCAAATCTAGCAGTGGCAAGAAAGTTACAAGTCGCAAACAAGCCCTCGCTATTGCGTTGGCAATGAAGCAAAAAGATCGCTCAAATTAGAGACCAGCTGCGCCACCACTTAGTAATTACATACTTATCGCCCTGTTTTGGTGGGAAAGCTTCGTGCATTGTTTTGAAATTTGGTACACCGTTTTTGTAAAGATTATTCCACGCAAGAAGTAGACCTCGCTTCGGTTTGACTGTAAGCTTCAAGTGTTTGAACCATGTCTCACCACCTTCTTCGACATCATTCAGGTATATCATTGTGGTCCAGGTTCTTTGACCCATCCATTCGCAATATACTTTATACTCTTTGGTCAGAGGATCGAAAAAATCCCAGTGTTCCTTAAAGTATTGCCCTGGTTTGTACTTCTGCGCTTGCATTACCTCGCCAAGAAACGGCTCTAATCCCATAAATTCGCTAATTTTTTTATCTAGACTTAAATAAAAATCGTTGTCGAAGTAGTGCAAGTCAGCAGTTGTGCTTGTCCTATAAGAGCTAACGTGGTTACTATCTGTCTCGTCAGACACTGTTGATGGCCTGAGGTTTTGATTCATAAGCCCGATCAGCTCATCGCATTCAACTTGACTTAGAAAATCTTCTTGTTTGTAAATCTGCGTGAAAGGATAGCTTATTTTTTCTGCTTTCTTGGTGATCGGGCAATCATAAAAATCTTTATACCTGATGCTCTTTGGTTTGGTTTTCAGTGAGCACGCATCAAGTGCATCGTTGATGTATTTATCACTGCAACCGTACTTTTCAGTCAGAGTCCTAAGGAGCTGCGTTTTGCTTACGCCTCCAATAGCACCAGTAAGAAGTTCACGTTGAAATTCTGTATCGTCCATTGTCTCGGAGGACCTTTCGTACAATATAGATGGTAATTTAGTTCTGAACTATGGGGCTGTGCGTCCTAACATTTTCAGTGTTATTCGCAAGTGCCTACTGGATAGCTCGGAATACCCTTGAGAAATGCACCCCCGATCATGAAGTCCAGAGCAGCAGAACGCTTTCTAGAAGAGTACGTAAAGGACGCTGGACTAGGTCTTGAGTCTATTGATGTTGATCCTGGCCGCCAGCTCCCAGAGGAGCTGAGTGATTTAAGGGAAAACGCCATGATGGATGTAAGACCTGATCTGCTTGTCAGTTAATTAAGCGCTGGTAAGATAGATCCAAGGTAGGTAATTACCATGGATGCATTAGAGCTTCCCGTGGACGTTGAATTTCAAATCCACGCAGCATCTCTGGCCATTCAAGGCATGGATCGAGATGAGTTAGAAGAGGCGTTTATCGAAATGCTTCATCAAAAAGCTCTTGACCGTCAGATGTTCCTAGGAATTCTGAAAGACCACGGCATCGATGCCGATATCAAGTTCAACTTTTCCACTATTGGACAAATCTCTTAATAGCCATGGCTGATCGTATTGTTACGGGTACTCTCGACACATTTTCAGTTGACTCTGGAAGTGACGTCACTTACAAAGGTGCGGGTGTTGGTAACGATACCGGGCTAAGTCAGCGTGCTTTTGAAGTCAACCCCAGCTCCACCGGCGATATCACGGTCACACTGGACCGTTCTGCTGGCGTCCTTTCCATGGAGATCTTCCAGGATGACGACCACTCAGCAGGCTCAGCACCTTCTGGATATCAGAAAGCTTTCAACGTTGCACAGGCTGGTAAAGGCAAAGGCGCAGTCGGCTTGACCGTGACGAACGCTGCCAAGAATTACATTGTCCTGCTGAAGCTGGACGGTTATTCTGAGGTCAGCTACATCGCCAAGGTTGTCGTCCCGTAAGAAACAACGTGTTTGGAAAGAACACCCTTTTCTTACGGAAAAAGGTATTCAACTAATCAAACAATACACACCGCCTCGTACTGCTATCGGTATGGGGCGTTTTGCTTCTTATAAAGAGTACGGTGAAAAGTTTTGGCGTGTCGGCTACGGGAGTCAACAGGTGTTTGGCCGTGCAGTTTCCATGCATGACAAGCTATATACCAATGAGATTGAGGAGCAGCTTGAGAAAGACTTGGAGGTTTTTTCTGATCAGGTGCAGCAGTACGTCTATGTGCCCCTCAACAGGAATAGAAAAGGTGCTGTCCTGAGCTTCGCGCACAGCCTCGGCATTATTGGTTTTAAAAACTCGCGCCTTTTAGAACTTATAAATAGTCACGCGAGTAAAAGAGAGATAATCAAAGAGTGGAGTCCTTACATCAATAAGTATTGGCTGTCGGGCGGCGACCTGATGAGAGATCGCCGCCGCACAGAATTGAATACATATTTTGCTGCAGACGCAAAAATCCCATCATTTGTTCGCCATGACTGCCACACATCAATATGCCTTCTAAATTTGCCAGAAACTTACACAGGAGCTCCCTCCCAGGTAAAAGCAGTCGAGTATTTGGAGAAAAAAATTAAGGAGTGGGATCCTTCTGGTCACGTGATTCGTCGTTTTTATCGACTTTGGTCCACTCCACCTCGCGGTTTAGGTAATCAAGAGCGTCCGGGTCGAGATCCTTTAGACGATCAATAGCATCAAGAATAGCCAAGTAAGGAGTGTAACCAGCTATGAAATCTTCATACTCCATTGTCAGATTTTTGGGCTAAAGCAATTTTGAGAAGCACGAGGTATCCAATCAGATCGACGATGACGTCTTCATCTTCATCGAGAAGACCAGCGCCTTGTTGAATACGATTCAGTTTATCGTCAATCCTCACTAAAATTTGTTCGACACTATCGGATTTACTGAAGATTCGAACAGGCTTCAGTGCTGAGTTGCCATACTTTCGATTCTTGTAAAGCAGCAGCTCTTTGATGTCATCACAGATGGCACTGATTTGCGATTGTGTCTCAGTGAGGGTCATTAGAATGTAAGGATGAACGACCAATTAAGCCAAGCATACGATATCGATAACCGCCGTGCAGGTAGTTATACTGTCAAACCCGGACAGGATATTTCTGCGACCGATAATGAAAGAGCAAAGAGCTTTCTAAAAAGGTTTACGGAAGCCAAAAAAGACGATGAGGCCTTTAACGTGAAAGCATCAAGGGCAGAGGATGATAGGTTTGTTTTCCTTAGAGGTGGCTTCAAAAATCTTTTCAGAGCTACCGGATAACTCGACCAATTGTTGAAAAAATAGACTCAAACTTGTCAATTTGAGAAAAGCCTAAGTCTGCTGGCGGCAAGTAAGCGAAATACCCCCAGTACATCGGTGATTTAAGGGTGAAGTATTTTCTTCCATGGACGAGGTTTGCCCTATCTTTTGGGAAACAAAGAGGGAAATCCCATATCTCGGGACAAGTTCTGAGCATCTCTGGATACGTCGTATAGAAAAGTGCTTCAGGAATATTTCTAAGCTTCCACTCTTTAACAAGGCGTCTAAACCAAATTACTGAGGGCGCTTTAGACACACTCCCCCCGCGTGGACTCCACCTCCAAGTGCCGCGTTGTTTGCTGTACGTGCAGCGTCCATAGGTTGGAGGAAATAAGTAAGTCTTGCCAGTCCATGGTGCTTCAATATTTAGACCATCATCATCGAGAGTATATATCTGTTTCGCACGGAGAAACTGCTGATTTGCATCGTGCGTGCTACAGGGATCAAGATCGAGATCTCCAAGCAACGCATGAATCAAAGGTAAATAGTCACAAGGAGTCAGCCAATCCTCGCGGATGTGGCCGATCTTCCCGTAGACGTTCCTAAGCGAACGCCATTTTGCTCTGTGCTTCACAAGAGAAGGAAGTCGCTGTTGACGTCGTCGTGGCGGTAGTGAATAAGAGCAAGCTCGGTATCGTCTTGAACCAAGAAGAGGGACTCTTTATTGGGATCGATCTGCTCGGCCCGGCGAATAGCTCCTTGAAAGACAGAAGAAACACTCTCTTGGTCGCGATAGTCCTCTAGAGCACTGATGAGAGCGTCAACGCAGAGATAAAACATGCTGTCTTTGTCGTTGGCGGACGGCTTGAAGACAAGCACGCCTGGCCCTTCTGCGTTATAGAACTTTCCGTAGTACTCACACATGTCGGCGCAGATGCGCTCGATGGTGAGCTTCATCAGAGTTTCTTCTGTTTCACCGGTGGTGTTCTGAAGAAGTTTGGTGAGAAGTTTGTTACGACGGTTTGACATAATATTCCTCAGATAAACCAGTTTAGCAAGTTTTTTCTGCTGTTACTTCGGTTTTCTCCTCCTCCAGCTTGATGAAGTTGCTCAGTCCTGAGCGCTTTAGGGTTTCCAGTAATTTAGGAAGCGGTTTATACAACACAACTGCTTTTTGCATATTGCCGATTTTTTTTATTAGCTTGCCATCAGCATCTCTGAGCTTGGTCAATTCACCCTGTCTAATCAAGTACTCCGCCACGCAGCGGTAACGACGTTTTTCAGCAAGATTAATTTCAGGATACCGGTCACAGATGGTACTGATTTTCATGTCACTGAACGTGATCCGGATCTGGTCAGCAAGAGAAAGACCAAGAACGAGGTCCGATGTGCTTGTTTCGTATCCGCAGACCAGTTCTAGGTAGCGCCTCAGGTCAGGCGTCTCGAAGCTGCCTGAAGGTGGTATAAACATCTCTACTTGTTTTGCCAGAGATGGGACCAAGGTCGTGGCGTAGTTTTCTACCGTGACGGTACTGATATCTAAATCAGCAAATCGGTAGCTTTGGTACGAGTTTGCGGTCGAGGGAGTCGGTTCAAACTCGGTCCTATTTAAAACGTCAAGCCAGTCCTCCTGATTTTCCGTCATTGGAGAACGTTGTCTTGATTAATCTTAGCGAATTTTTTTTGTTCGTCCCATTGACGCTGGTGCTCAAGGATTAGGACCAGTTCATAGTATTCACGGATCGGGCGAAAATAGTCTTTGAACCTGATCGATTTGAACCAATGTGGTCCATGCGTCTCTGACAGCCGTTTTTTTGCTTTTTCCGTGTCACCACCGTAGTTCTCAGCTTCCCATATGGCTTTTGCCAGATTCTTCTGTTGGTTTGTCATTAAGGTAAGAAGCTCTTTCGTGGACAGATCTGCTATGAGCTCGCTAAACTCAGTAATAAAAGGGTATTTATCAAGATGCGCCGCCCCATCACTTATGCCGAGCTGTTGTTGGTGCTGATTCTCGCTCCCGTCGGCGTTTATACTGCCCAAAGTGTTTACGGGTTTGTGACAGATAGAATCAGTATAGAAATTAGAGTGAAATAAAACAATGGGCTCGAGTCCGCCGCCCCCACCCGCTCCGACGCTTGTGATGCCTACCCCTACGGCTCCTCGTCTGTATCGGACAATCGTGCCGCAAGAAAGTTATCAAGACGTCGCAGCCTTTGGGAAGCGTCTTGATGAGCAAATTCTTGCTCTGCAGAAAGATAGGGAGACCGAAGTTGGCACCTCTGCTGAGTTAGCAGAACGTATGCGTGGCCGTGAGCTGCAAGAACGCGCCTCTTATTTAGCCTCATTGCCTGGACAGTTCAAGGACCCAGGCATCATGGATGTTGGTCGCGATAGTGAAGGTCGACCTACATCCAAAGGCTCGAGCATGATGAACATGCAGCAGGGCTCAAATGAAGCTCGAAAAGCTGCTCTTACCAACGTCGATCAGGCCAAGAAAGCCTTGCAGAAAGCAACCTCTCAGAAGGGTCAGAAATCTGCATCCCTTGTCGATCCGAGCAAGTTTGATCCTGAATACGCCAAGCGCGACAACGAAATTTTCAAGGTCATTCTGCCTAAAGAAGACGAGACTGCTTAGATACTGCCGAAGTCCAGGACGGAAGCAACTGTCGCTGGTGTTGTACCAAAATCAATAGATTCGTCTACGATTTCGTTTACAAAGCGCCAGTCAACTACAGATACGTTGATTGATATAGAGTAATTGGTTTCCAAAAACCTAATATCATTCGTAATAAGGAACAAGTACTCGCCAGGATCAAGGCGGGTGCTTGGATAATCCTCTAAACGTAGCTCCTCCTCGTTGTAATCAATCGAGGCTTCAGGTGATACATAACCTTGATTGTTAATAGGTAGTTCTTCTCTTCTGTTGCCGTCTTCGATTTTATAGAAGGCAAGCAGAGTGTTTTTATTTGTATTTTGGGTATAGCTGAACTGACTAAAATTTTGCGTAAATTGAATCGACCTTGATTTTTTTATCCTGATTTTATAGAAAGTAGTCGTCTTGCGCGACAACCCCCCGTGGGAGCCATTTAGAGTGATCGAGCGGAATACAGAAGAGAAATCGCCCAGATCAATAGGAGTATAAATGCTATCTCCAGGCTCCGCAGGGAGTGGATCAGAGCCGAAGTAGGAGGTTGGGCCATAAGCAGTAGGCCCTGTACCTCCGGTAGGATATGCTTCAACAGTGCCAAGGTTTACAAAGCCTGAGTTACTGGGAATTGTCGTCAGAAATCTTGACATCTTCAGTCATTAATCCATTGAAGAGACCGTTGGTTCTTCCGGATTGTTGATATTTTTCTTCATTCATTATAGCCCGCTCAGGATAGAACCCTTCATCGGCCATTGTGTCAGTTAGTTCGTAATTAAGGTTGTTGATCATGCAGCGAAGATCCGAGTCGGCCTCCCCGTAATCTTCCTGCCACTCGACGCCCCAGAAGACATCGCCCCCGATTTTCACACAAGCGCACCATTTGCGCGTTGAAGGGTCAAGGTGATAGTGACTCGGGACTATCTCCGCCGACTTGGTTGTTGGCTTCTTTGAAATGGCTGAAGATGTTGACATAGTTCAACTGAATGGTTTCAATTTTAGACGGCTCAACCGCATCGTCAAGACCACGCGCCTCAAGATGTTTTGGGTTACAACAGAATTTTTCGCAACCTTTCTTGGTATGGATTCTGTATTTACCGACAAATCCTCGGCTCAACCAGAATGCAACGCGCATTGCTGATTGGGTGGCTCCAGAGTGGACGGGTGAGGGGCAGTAAGCAACTGATTCCGTGCCGCCCTTTTTGGTGGCGCCCAGCCAGGGCCAACACTCGTCTTCTCCACGCACATCAACCTGGTCCCAGAAGCGCTTGACGGTCCAGTACCAGCGATAGTCGAACTGGGTGACGTCGACCGTGCAGCGGCCCTTCTTGAGCTCCTCAAGGCAGTCGAGGCACTCACCCATGTGGCCGAAACGGCCCTTGTGTTTGTCAGTTCCGTGTCGGTGCCAGGGGCACTCCTTTTCGTTTGTCATGTGGTAGTCGAGCTCGTAGCGACGAACCTCGTCAGGATGACTGGAGGCGAGCTGCTGGAGGACATGATCCAGCGTGTCCCAACCCTTGCTGAGGGTAGAGGGGCCGCTCTTGTTTTGCAGCGAGTCGAATGTGATTCCAACACGTATCTTTCTCACCCTTTGATAAGGAATATTAAGACGCCTGGAAATCTCTTTGCTTGATAACCACTCATCAGCTGAACGTATCTTCTCAACCACATCAGGCGTGAGCGCATCTCCTTTTCTTTGGTTGGTCTCCAGGCGTACGTCAGCTTTAGTCCCGTAGTAATAGTGAGAGGGGTTCAAACAATATTTGCAATTGCATGTGTGCTTCCTGACGATCACCTGATTCTCCTCGTCAGGAAACTTTCCGACCATGGCCAACAAGAACGGCCTGGCGTCCAGCGTTTTATAGAAAAGGTGGTTGCGTTTGCTGTTTACGAAGCCGGAGAAGATGCTGTGCCGGGACTTGCTTATGTCCCAGCAGCCGTCCTTGCCTTGCAGGCGGATGAAGATCTGAAAGGCTTTGGCGAAAACCACGACGTCAGGGGGTATCAGACCGTTGTCGCGGAAGAATTTCAGGGTATCCATTAGGGGGATGCGTGCTCAGGAGCGCAACGTAACGACAGATCCTAGTCGTGTCAATGGGTTTCAGCTTATCCACCAAACATGATTTTAAAAGCCTCTTTTTACTTCTTTCTATAGAGAGGGGGCCTAGGTCATTGTGCGTTCATTTTTTATCCCACAATCACCTAGACCCCTTTCCTATACGTCTAAATAAAAACCCGGTTCTAAAACTATGTTTGGTAGATAACGGGTCAAATCGATTGCACGGCAGGGGGTTTCGGCTGCTCAACCAGGCGATTTTGGCGGCCTCCCTCTAAAAATTGATATCGCGATTGAACGTTTTTGCGGGACTAGGGTTGTAATAGTCCTCATATACCTGAGCAAAGTTCATTGCTCGGTCAATACATGCGTTGTAAGTACACAAACCGCCTCCAGCAGAACATGTTCTATATTCCTTGCGATTAAAGCCTCGGTGGAGTAGCACAACAGTTGAACCTTTCGGAAAAGTTTTGATCAGTTCCATTGATCTGCTAGTGAGTGTTACTATTGTAGAAAGAATTATTTTCTATAAGTGAGCACTGCTGCAGAAAATCGGCGCCGCCTGAATGAATCTCGCCGCCGCAGAAGAAGTGGCCCTAATTTGGATCAGATGGGTGCCAACTATCTGTTGGGTGAGTTCGTTAAAATGATTACAGAGGGTAAAACACCCTTTGTTAGTCCTCAAGATGTTGAAAGAGAGAAGGACAGACGAGCACAGATTGGCTTAGATCCGGATTATTACACCAATCCATTAGAGGATCTTGGACTGATGCAAGCCGCCCCCGAAGTTGAAGCTGGTAGGCAAGAGCGTATTGATGATCGCTTAGAGCAGATCCAACAACGTGATTTGCCCCCTGTTCAGGCTCCTGTTGAGACACCTACACAACAATCGACTGAACCAGAGACACCAGAAGCAATGCCTCCTGAGCCTCAATTATCCTTCGCACAGCAGGAACAGCAGGCACGTGATGCGTTTGATGCAATAAAGAACAACCCTGCACGCGAAGCTGGATTAGACCCTGATTTTCTTTTCGCTCGACATAAAGCAAACCTTGTATCCCAGCTTGCGAAGCAGAAAGTAAAACCACAAGATTTAAAGGGTACAGAGCAGGCTTTCTTGGCTGATCAGCTGGAAAAATACGTGGGCAATAAACGACAATTCAACAGTGGCCGTGATCGCGGTTTTTAATCCCCAACCATGATGTACAACCCCGCAGGATTTGACCCACAGGGTCTCGACATGAACGCCGACCTCGGTGATCCACGCCGTCAAGAGAAGCTACCCGGTGGCTATGCCACGCAGGGACAGGCTGTTAGCGCTCCTTACGCTGAGGCCAACATGAAGGCGGCTGAGAAAACTAACCCCATGAACGCCGCCTCACAAGAGGCTGGTAGGGATTTTCTTGCTGGTTACATTCGACGAGCCTAAGGAGATTAATTATGGGTGATAACGATTTTCCGATGACAATGGCCAACGGTCCCATGGGCTTTTTACAGACTTATGTAAAAGGTATGCAGGAGTACCAGCAAGCTGGCACTGGTATTCCAGATTTAAGGCTGCAAAATCAGTACGCACAGGAGCGTGGGGGTCCGCTGATGCAGCAGATGCTTGCAGGGGTTCCTGATTTTGGAAGTAGAAAGATACCTGGTGGTGAATCCCCATACAAAAAACCAGTCCTGCCAGGTCAGAAGAGTCCTGAAGAAAATATTCCTTTTATACCGCTTCCTAGGGCCTAATCACGCCACTTCAAGGGCTTCTCGTTCAATGGGCAGCCCTTGAAGTCTTGTATCTCGTCGACTGCTAAGATAAACATGCAGGTGAACCCGAGTACAAAAGCGAAGAGAACCTGAGGAAAGTTATAGTTACAGTCGTTTGCTGAAGGGTCTTCTTC